>Ga0316231_1000338_pt1 | contig 70878 bp, 49 predicted proteins | sample TBH18027metaG_FD_206002 | JGI IMG/M metagenome (GOLD analysis project Ga0316231, IMG submission 206002) | Freshwater microbial communities from Trout Bog Lake, Wisconsin, USA - TBH18027 | ecosystem: Environmental > Aquatic > Freshwater > Lake > Hypolimnion/Profundal zone | place: USA: Wisconsin... | reverse complement strand
AGAGCGGACTACTTGAAGGCGTCTTAGCAAGCACTTACGAGTTTGGCGTGTTTTGGGCCAAACTTTTACTACGAAGTTCAGAAAAATACAGTTTCCGGACGGACACTATATAGCTGGAATTGGCAGAATATTTCTGCCAGCTGGCGCCCTGAAACGAGGAGTTTTCGCTGACGATGAACTCCTTTAGCCCGCTGTCGAAATCGGAGCAAGACGCAGCGAGGCTGACAGACGTGGAGGAGGTGTAGGGAAGATTGCCATTTACCACGACGGACCCTCCGCTACCTATCGTGATGTCGTCTATGAATATTTCGCTTGTGCTGGTAATGTCAGTAACCTTGAATTCGATAGTGGTTACATATTTATTAACCGGAAGCGTTTGTTGCGAGTAAACGGCATTACCGCCAAAAGTTGCCGAAGGGGCTGATGACGCGACTCCATCGAGGTAAATGCTGCCCGACGACCCCCAGTTTCCGTTTAACTCTACAGATTTATACGAAATCGCGGAGACATAGGTCGATACGGGGAAAGTGATCCTGAGCTTCGTATTATAGCTGTCAAAACAACTGGCACTGCATACGGATTTACCGAAGCCGAATGCATATGCGCTTCCAAAAGCGGTGGTAGGTTTTATGCCGGGGCTGGAACTAAATGAACCGGCTGTTATTACGGACATCTTTGGGTCTAGGACGCCATTCTCGAAATTTACACTGAAATTCACCCCCGGGGGGGTGAGGTCTAACTTGTACAAAAATCCCGTCAACGTATCAGACGCCGGGGTTCCTGCGTTGTTAACCGCCTTGATCCTCAGATAATAGGTCTGCCCGGATATCATGCCGCCTGCCGTGTAATTGGCAGTTGCCTGAATGGAGCCTGCCGTTGCCGGGTCCGCAGCGGCATCCGTGCCGAAATAGACATAATAGCCGGCAATGCCCGAGCCGGTGTCAGCCGCGCCGCTCCATTCGAAATAAGGGGCACCGTAGTTGTACCAGTTGCCGGAGGCCAGCGGTAATTGTTTATCTGCGGCAGTGAAACCGCTGACGCTGGACGGGTTTATGGGGGCAGTGGTGTCGAGCGCGATAGTGTCGCTCACCGCGCTGGAAATGTTCCCGGCAGCATCTGCGAACCAGACATTAACCGTTTTGGCGCCATCGCCGCTGCTTAACGTGAAGGGAGCCAGAAAGGAACCTGTGCGCATCGCAGCTATTTCCGCGGCAGACATTGCCCGGTTAAAAACTGCGACTTCATCGATGCGACCCTGAAAGTAATAGGCTGTGTACATGGTTGAACCGATTTCGAAGTTTTTAGACTGAATGTTCGGTACAGACGCAAGTGTCCCACTCACTGACTGACCATTCACATACAAAGAAACGTTCACGCCATTCAATACCGCTGCGACGTGATTCCAGGCATTCATAGTCAATGCTGGGCCGGTTGCAGGAACAAAATCATTGCCCCAAGTACCAACACTAAGCCTGCCGTTGTTCTGAACTCCAAAGGTGAATGAATCGGCGCTGCTCCTGTTCCCCCATGACACTATTCCGTTACTGGTAGCATTCGGATACCCGGTAGGATAGACCCAAGCCGAAACCGTGACGACACTGCCTGTTGGCATCGACACCGCGTCGGCCTTGGCATACTGGTTCGAACCGTTGAAACTGCCAGCCTGTGCGAAGACCCCATCCGTGCCGGCGGTGAACCCGGCGCTGTTCTGCGGCGCAAGGTGGTTGCCGTTTCCCGAGTAGTCCTTCCAGTCGCCGTTCAGATGCCAGTATCCCTTGAGGTTTGCCATGGCGACATTTGGCGTCGTACCTTTGACCGGGACCCACCCGGGCGTACTCGCAGCCGGCGTAGTGGGGTCCTCCGAGGCATAGTACGCCATAACCCCGGCATTGTCGGTTGCCGCCAGGTTGAGGGTTACGGCTGGCGACCCGGTGCTGGCGGCGCCCAGGTTGATGAAGTTGGCGCTGGCGTTGTTCGGGGCGGTCGTGTCCGCCGCCCCCGCAATTTTCACGTCGTCCAGGTACCAGCTCCCCACCGTGGTGTCGCTGTCCGAAACCACGTGGAATCGGAGCTTGAACAGGGCGGCGCTCCGGTAACTGGAAAGATCCAGGGAAACATAACCCCAGGAAGCAACGGTCGCGTTGGTATAGGTCGCGACCGTGCTCCAGTTGGTGCCGCCGTCGGTTGACACCTGCACATAGCCGTAATCGGCGCTGTCGGGGAAATCGTACTTGTGCCAGAAGGTCAGCATCGGTTGGTTGATGGCGGACAGGTCGAGGTTGTTGGCCAGGATTGCGGCCGCATCCGTCCTGGCCGCGTACGGCGCCAGGGCCAGCGAGTGGCTGGCGCTCCTGGCGGAGGCGCTGGACAGGGCCCAGTCCTGACCGCTCACCAGCCAGTTGCCGAGGCCGCTTTCGAAGTTGTCGAAGAAAGGCGGGGTCAGCGCCGCTGCACCGGCCCCTTTCTCCTTGATCGCCACGTCATCCAGGTACCAGCCGTCGCCGACCGTCGCGTTTGAGTTGGATTTCAGCCGGAACCTGATCAGCACGGATGACCCGCGGTAGCCGCTCACGTCGATCTGCTCGTAGCGCCAGGTGGCGATGGTCGTGTTGTTGAAGGTGTAAAGCGTCGCCCAGCTGACGCCATTGTCGGTTGAGATATCCACGGAGCAGATGTCGCCCGAGTCCGGTATGTCAAACCTGTGCCAGAAGCTCAGCACGGGAGCGGCGGAGCCGGAGAGGTCCAGCGGGGTGGCGAGGAGCATGACTGCGTCTCCGTTCGCTATGTAATTCCCGCCGGGGCTGTCGGTGGCCGAATTGCTCCCGCTGCGTGCCATGGCTGTCGTCAACCCCCAGTCCTGGCCGCTGACGATCCAGTTGTCGAGGCCGTTTTCGAAATTGTCGGAGAAGTAGACGGTATCGGCCGCGTGTGCCGGGACCGGAGCCTGCAGCAAGGCAAGTCCAAACAGACAGAGCAGCATCACGACAGGTATCCGGGACATAACGACCTCCTTACTTGAATGCCATCGAAGCTAGGGGGGTGCTGAACTGTGCCGCTCTGTATCTGGTTCTTAGCGCCGTTGCGAAAGGTAGTAGATGAGCGACGCCATGACGGTGTGCTGCCTGATCTCCGCGCTGATCCCGGGCTGCGGGATGTCGCCGCTGGCACGGTTGCTCCAGCGGTACTGGTAGGAGATGTCGAAGGCGAAATCCCCCAGGGCGATACCGCTTCCCAGGGCCAAACCGTAATAATCGTCGATACTGGTGAACCCCGGTTCGGGGTCGTAAAAGAACCCTCCCCTCAGCGGGATGGTCGCCTTGTCGCCGATGAAGAGATATTCGGCCCCGAGCCGGACCTGGGTGGTGTCCCTGGGCTTCACGTTCTCGAAGCTCCCCGCGACGGGGCTGGCCTGGTTGAGCGGCGCCCCGGTGATCGGGTTGAAGCTGGTGCCGCTGGAGTCGGTTATTTTGAAGCCCGACCACTCGGTGCGGTAGAGGTCCAGTGCAACGGTGAGCCGGTCCGAATGGCGGTAGGAAATGCCGACCCCGTACGAGGCGGGCATGCTCATCTTGAAATGCTTGGTGGTCGCGGAATTGCTGAGGACATCGGCGCCTGGCTCCGTGGGAAAGCTCTGGGCGGTGCTCAGGTTGGTGGTTCTCACCACCTCTGCCACAAAGGGGGTCTTGCCTACCATGCCTACGCTGAACCCGCCACCGATACGGTACAGTAGACCGAGATTGGCATTCAGCCCGCTGAAGGTGTACGTGTTGGTCCACTGCGTGCTCTCGTTGAAGCCGATGCCTCCCAGGTCGCCCGTCCCGGTTGAGAGATAGCGGTTCTTCCAGCTGCAGGTGCCGGCAAAATCGTCCCAGATATTGACCGTCGCGCCGAAATACCAACGCGGCAGCACCTGGATCGCGATCGCGGGAGAAAGGGCGCTCAGATACCCCTTCTGGGTGAAGTCGATCCGGTCGTTGAAGCTGCTGCCTCCCCCCAAATCCGACCGGTAGTTGATGTTGAGGTGCTTGTTCATGTCGAAAAGGCGCTGGTAGTTGAGCGAGACGGTCATGTTGCGGTTCAGGGCCTGAAACGGGTAGGCGACGCTCGCATAGTTGAGGTCGGCGGCGTCGACGCTCTGGCCGGCGCCGGCCAGTTCCGGATGGGACGACGAGTCGTAGGACTGCCCGCGGTTGAAATAGGAGAATGCTGCCGACAGCTCGGGCCGCTCCAGGTGGATCAGTCCCGCCGGGTTCCAGGACGCCGCGGTCGCGTCGTCGGCGACGGCGATGAAGGCGCCCCCCATCCCGGTGGCGCGGGCTCCCGACCCCACCGGATTGAGGGACGAGGAGAACTCCAGCTGCTGCCCGGAAGCGGCGGAGCCCGCAAGTAAGAGCGCGCCGAGCAGCAGGGCAATCCGGGCCCCGCGCAATTGAGCGTGCCGACGACGCCCTGAGGTCGTCCGACTGTAGCTGCCAAGCCTGGTCAAGTTCGCCATGTTTCCTTCCCCGAGACCGCGTGACGAGAAGGGTGCCGCCCGGGTCGCGGCGGCACCCGGGGGTTATTTGGTGATGATCAGGTCCGCCGCCCTGATTCCCTGTTTCTTCTCTTTCTCCAAGAGGCGCGCCTTGGAGAATCCTTTGCGCACCTCCTCGATGCGCCCCTCCGCCAGGGTCACCGTGTCGAAACCGAGGGACCTGCCGGTGGCCGGATGCTTTATCTCGGGCCCCCTGCGGTAGATGATCACTCCCGCCCCGTTGTGCAGACCCGTTTCGCCGGCGAGGTCGGAGAGGACCTCCGCCTGGTCGGCCTTCACCACGATCCCCTCGAGCATCGGGAAGTTGCGGGCGATCTTGGCCGCCAGGCCGGTCATCAGCTCCCGGACCGATTTCTCCTTGCCGTCCTCGCTGAAGACATCCACGAAGACCATGTCCTCGGAGGTCTCCGCATTGATGACCCGGGAGACTATCTCCAGGGATTTCCCGGAGTCGCTGATGCTGCTGGCCACCAGCGCGTCGGCGGACAGCAGCCTGCCGATCCTGAGCGCATGCTTGGGGTCGGTGAGTTTCGCCTTGGCGAGCTTCAGCTCGCTCAAGACCTGTTCCAGCTTGTCCCGCTCGACGACCGTGAACCGCTTCTGCTCGACCAGCGCAGCCATCAGGTAGTTGGCCGCCAGTTGCGCCGTGGTCTCCCGCGACTTGCCGTCAAAGGGGAGCACCGTGAGGGACATGCGGGAGCTCTGCTGCATGACGGCGGGAATCTTCCGGGTCACGAAAAAGGATTCCTCCGCCAGGTTCCCCCCGGAATCGTAGGCGGTGACGGAAATCCGGTTCTTCCCCTCCTTCAGGTCCACCAGCTTGCTGAAGAAAAGCTTCTTCCCCTTTTTGCCGGTGGCCTCCCGGCCGTTGACCAGGATCCGGTCCACCCGGCTGTTGTCGGAGACCTCCCCTTCCAGGTAGTATTTGTCGATGTAAAGATCCGGCAGGTTGGAGGTGTCCTTCAGCCTGATCACCGGTTTTTCCCGGTCGGAGGAGAATATCCCCGGGCCGTTGAAGGCAACCAGCACCGGCGGACCGCCGTCAAACTCGGCCACGGTCCGGGGCAGGTCCAGTTCCGCCAGGGTCACGTTGCCGAGGGTGTCCTCCGCCCGGATGACGAGCTTTCCGTCGGGACTGTCCTCCTGCTCCAGGGCCAGGGGGAGCGCCGCGGCATTGCCGGTGACGACCGGTCGGCCGTTGAGGGCGACACTCCGGATGCCGCTCGCGTCGCTGATCTGTCCGGTGACCAGCAGGTATTTCCGGCCGTCCCTGGTCCGGGCGACCACGTCTTCGATGGCAATCAGCGGCCCTTCCTGGTCCAGCGTCACCGTCACGGTCGTCGTCGCGAGGTTGCCGAGCAGGTCCTCGGCCGTTACCACGATGCGGTCGGCCGCTTCGGTGAGGGTGAGGTCCCGCTCGAACTGGACCTCCTGCCGCGCCAGGTCGAACGGGATGTTCACGCCGTTGACGGCGACCCTGGCGACATAGCCTGGGCCGGTGACCTTGCCCCGTACCTTGATGGCCGATTCCCGGACCGTCAGGTCCCCGGGTGGAAAGGCCATGGCGATTGCCGGCGGGGCTGCTTGAGCCCCCTGTTTCAAGAGCAGCTCCCTGCGGCTCTTGTTCAGGAAATAGCACCCCTTGGCGGACTCCGCCTGGCCAACCGACGCCTCCAGCTCCTGAAGAGCGGCTGCGAAATCACCCTGATTGAAACGGGCGATGCCAAGCTCGCGGTGCGGGAAGTAGTCCACCATGTGCATGCCATAGGTGCGCGCCCTCCAGGTGTCGTCAGGCCGCAGGGCGATGGCCTCCTCGAGGTCGCTGACTGCGTCGGCAAGGCTCCCCCGTGCACTGCGCTCCAAGGCCCGGTCGTAATAGTTCCACCAGTTCCCCCGGAAGGTCCCGCTGTCTCCGCCCCACTTCATTTCGGCTCCGGCGCAGGACGCGAGGCAGAGGCACAACGGTATCAGCAAAAACAGAGGCTTCATGCCGACCTCTAAATGACAGATGCTGCACAGCTGGATGGCAGGACGGCCGTTTCGGTGGCAGCGGCGCGAGCGCCGACGCGTCGGCGGGGGCCGGGCCTGCCGGACCACGGCTACAGTTTGAGCCGCACCTTGGCGCCGGTCTTGACCCGGCAGTTTTCCGGCAGGGCAGAGAGCGAGCTCTCCTTGCCGACCTCGAGAAGCTCCATTTCTCCCGTCACCGTGAGGCCGCCGGAGCCGCTCCCGGTCTCCGCGACGACCTCGAGGTGCTCCCCTTTTTTCAGACCGTGGCTTGCTCCCAGGTTGACCCGGCACTGGTTGCCGGTCACCGAGACGACCCTCCCCCTGGGGGGGTATTCGGAGCTGTGCCAGGCGCCGATCTGCCTGGCCAGGTCGGCGCAGAGTTCCGGTCCGGCCTCCCCGGCGGCGGATTTCGAGGTGAACACCTTGAGGATCTCGGTCGTTTCCGTGTCGATGACCCGGAGCACCGCGACCAAGCCGCCCCCCTCGGGCACGACGGTCCCGGTGACGATGGAGCCCGCGGCGAAGAGCCTGCCGAGCTTCAGCGCGGTCGCGGGGTTCGCGAGGCTCGACGACCCCAGCTTCAATTCGGCGAGGAGCCGGTCGAGCAGTTCCCGGTCGACGACCGTCGCGCCGGCAGTCGACTGCAGGGCGCCGTTCAGCAGGGTAATGAAGCTGCTGCCGAGCTGGGCATCCGCCTCGCCTTTGACGTCCATGACCGCCAGGGTGAACGGTCTGCTGCTCCAGGAGTCCGAAGACGCTCTGGTTTCCAGGCGGCCCTCGCGATAGCGTGCCGCGAGTTCCTTTACCAGTTCATCCACCTTTTTCGGGTCGGGCCTGGCTGCCCGGGGCGCGGAGGCCGGCGCCGGCGTCACCGGTTTGGCTCCCTTGCCGACCAGCAGGAAGGTGCCTCCCGCCAGGACGAGAATGGCGACGGCCAGCAGGGCGCCGGGCCAACGCCGGCGGGGTGGCGCCAGGGGTGTCGTGCCGCGGGAATCGGCGGGAACTCCCGCAGTTGGCGCTTCACCCCTTTGGTCGGGCAGGGCGAGCAGGCGTGCCACGCTTTCGCAAAGTTCGGCGATGTGTCCCTCGACGGGGGGCGTGAGCGCGTCCAGCCAGTGGGGGATGCCGATGAAGAATTCCATGTCCTTGGAAAGCGGCACGTCCTCGATGCGGAAAGGAAGGATGGCGACTCCCTTGCTTACCGACCGCTCCACCTCGCGGATGACCTGAGGCGAGGTGTTGGAGCTGGCGGAAAAAACCAGCACCATGACCCGCGCCCCGCTGATGGCGTCTATCAGAGCCCCGCCGTAGTTGGTGCCGGCCAGCACGTCGCGCGGCGCGATCCAGCAACGGACGCGCCTTTGCTCCAGGGCCGCGCAGAGCGCGTCGGCAACAGCCTTGTCCCGCTTCGAGTAGCTGATGAATACGTCGTGTGCCATGGCGCTCTCCCAAGGTTGCTGCCCGGGCCGGACCGGTTTCCTACACCTCTATGCCGCCGCGGTCGGTGAAGACCAGGCGCCAGTCGGAGACTTCATCCACCATCAGCTGCGTCAATTCGGTGGCCAGTTCCACCACCTCCCGTGAATGTATCGCAGGCAGCTTCTCGAGACGGTCCAGGCGCTCGCCAAGTTTGTCCAGGCGCTCGGACATCCCTCGGGAGCGCTTGGCGACCTTGCCGAATTCGCCCTGGTTGTTGATCCCCGCCATCGCCGCGCCCAACGCCGGGAGTATGGCTGCCGCGACAGACAAGCCGTGTTCGGGGATGAACGGCATCCGGGGTAATCCGAAATAGGGAAGGACATGGGTGACCACGATCACGAGCGTCAGCAGAAAGGCGCCGTAGCCCACGACATGGAGCCGGACATTGATCAGAGCGGAACGGGACTGGTTCTTGAGGTGGAAGGCGTGCTGACCTTTTTGCACCGCGCGGAGATAGGAGAGCGTGTGCCGCAGCTGGTCCTGGTCGAGTCGCAGGTCGGGGAGCCCCATCTGGCGTTCGAGGGAGCGCACATGCCAGTAGATCCAGGTGTTGGTCGGGTCGCCGTGGGCGGTGAGGTGCGGCGCGACTCGCGAAAAGGGGCGGCCGCCACCCAGGGGGGCCAGTATGCGCACCTGCCGGATCAGCTCGGCGACCAGGCGGTAGTCCATCCACCGTTCATGCCAGCGCCTTCCCCAGTCCATTCCCGCCATGCCGAGGATGAGCATGATGACCAGGAGCTCGGCCACCGCGCAGAATTTCGCCCAGCTCTCCTGCATGCCGCTCCCCGCCTCCAGGGGCAGCGGAGCCAGGGCGAGCGTCACTGCGAGGACTCCGAGCAGAAAGGTCAGTACAAAGGTGCTCCGGTACTGGTCGGCGTAGTAGTCTGCCAGCCTGTCGGCCCAGGCGTAATGCGGCCTGAGCGCCGAGTTGGCCCAGCCCGCGGCCTCGGGCACCTCCTGAGTCCACTCCTGCGGCAGGGACCCTCCGATCTCCTCGACCGTGACTCTCTGGAGGACGAGGCTGTTTTCTCCCAGGAGGTCGCGAAAGAGTTTCCAGCCGAAGGCAAGATTGCAAGGAGGTTTCGTCTCCGCAAAGTACTCTTTCCTCAAATCCGAGCCGGAGTGGTCATGGGCATTGAACAACCTCATGAAAAGTATCAGGCGCTGCGGGATGAGGGCGCGCCATCCCTGACGGGCAGAAGCACCGGCGGCGGGTGGAGAGAGTATGTCGGCAACCAGGGTTCCAATCAGCGCCATCCCCTCCTGGCCTGCGGGCACCGCCCCGGCCGGGCCGCGGTTTTGAGGCAGGTCCCCGGGCTCGCGCAGCAAACACCAGGCGTGGGGCGCCTTGGCGTCGACCCAGAGCACCGGGACGTGATATCCCAAAGCCGCGCGCAGCAGGTCCTCGGTTCCTCCCCGCTTCCCGAGCCACCTGCCGTCCCAGGCTGCTATCAAGATGTCGGACTGGTTAAGCACCACTCTCCCGGCAGCACCATAGGCTTCTGCGGGATTGTCGCGGTCTCCGTCGAGTTCAAAGCGAACCGGACTTCCCGCCCGATCGATGAGGTGGTGGAATTCAGTCTGCGACGCCGGCGTGAAATCCTTTTCGTATTCCACCTGGTCGTACGGCATGGGGGATTGCAACTGGTATCCGAGTTCAAGTGCCTTGGCCGCCGCCATCCGGTCAGCGCCTTCGGCAAGAGGAGAAATCAGGCGCAAGGAGAGGGGTTTTTGCAGAAACAGGAGTGGATGGTTTTTTTGAAACGACTGTGCCGATTCCCGGATGGCCAAGAGAATCGAACCAAGGACTTCGGCCAGTATCGGGGGGTCGGCCTGGTCCAGCCTGTCTCTTCGGTGGCCAACTATTCCCACGCGCAGCACGAGGCTGGTCCCGGGAGGAGAGGTCGCGGGGACCAGGCCGTTGTGCGAGTCATCTCTCAAGGTAGGAATCTCCGCCATTCCTCCCTCCCCCTTGATGTTTGCGGATCCTGGCAGTCAATCCGGCAGGGAAGCGTAGGATTCCTTTAATTGAATGGTGGCGTTCACCTGTGGTGGCGGAGGACTCGGCTTGCCCATTGCTCCGATACTTTCTCCCATTCCGCCTATTGATTTACGCAACATCCTTTCCAGGATTCCAAATCATAAAAATGGACAACTGCCTCATTGCCCCGGCATTTTCTGGCAGATAGGCTCTGGTGAAATTCGGCCACTCCGTGTGCACTCATTCTGATGGGATGCGGGCGTTGTCATAGACATTAGCATTTCGATAAAAATTGTCAATTATAATTTTGGAATGATAGTGCGTGCATGGTTTTGACTGCGACTGGATAAGGCCCGTGTGAAAGCTGCCTTGTGCACGGCAGGCGGGGAGAACCAGGAGATCTGGACTTTCCCTGGTTGACCTTGACCCGCCCTCGCCGCTGTCATCTGCGGGTGGCGGCGTGGGGGCACGCCGCCGGGAGGAAGCGATGCCGACTCCGGGGGATACACGGAAAAGGGGGGGGGGAAGCGGCGATGCCGGCGGACCTGTTGCCGGGACGCGCCCGCGGCGCCGGGTTGTTCCCGTTAGGCGCGCAGATGTGAGGAAAAACAGAGGCAGAGAGTTGAGAACGGTTACTTCGTGGCGCTCCGCCGGTCGAAGATCCGTATGAACTCGTAGGACATTTTCTCCTTGTCGGAATAGCCGGAAGGGGTCACCTGGTAGCGTTTCCCCAGCTTCGTGAAGCGGTACGAGTTGCTGCCGTCCTTGTTGTGGCGGATGCCCGTCAGGTTGTCGATGGTGAGGTAATTCTTCTCGCCGAAGGTGTGCACGATGATGCTGTCGTTGATGACTTCGACGATCTGATTGCGAAAAACCGGCACGAGTATGAACGCCGAAAGCCCGACTGCCACGACATCGCAGACCGCGTAGGCGAGCTGGTGGGTGGCCAGGAACTGATAGGTGAGCACCAAGGCGAGCACCAGGTCGAAGAAACCGAGCATGCCGATGATCTTTCTCGAAGGGTAGAACAGCATTGGTTGACCTCCTGTGGTCTGGGGGGGAGGATGCATTTTACTGTCTTTATGAAATAATTGCAATAGACGTCGGGCCCGCCGGGGTCGAGGTCACCCCTGGGCCTCCTCGAGCATGAGCAGGTCGACGTCGGAGGCGATGCAGACGTCCAGGTCCTTCAGCAGGCCGTCGCTCACCGAATAAATCCAGCCGTGGATGACGACCCGCTGGTCGCTGCGCCAGGCCTCCTGGACAATCGTGGTGTTGCCGACGTTCTTGACCTGCTCGATGACGTTGAGCTCGCAGACCCGGTTCACCCTCTCGTCCAGGGTGGCAAGCTGCGACAGCTCGCCGCTGCGCCTCTGGTACAGGTCGCGGATGACGCGCAGCCAGTTGTCGATCAGGCCGTGCGGCTTCCCCTCGATGGCCGCCTTGACACCGCCGCAGCCGTAATGCCCGCAGACGATGATGTGCCGGATCCCCAGTATCTGCACGGCGTACTGCAGCACGGAGAGGCAGTTCATGTCCGAGTGGATCACCAGGTTTGCCACGTTGCGGTGCACGAAGAGCTCTCCCGGGAGCAGGCCGATGATCTCGTTGGCCGGGACCCGGCTGTCCGAGCAGCCGATCCAGAGGAACTCGGGGTACTGCTGCCGGGCGAGCTTGGCGAAGAAGGTCGGGTCCGACTCGGAGATCTGCAGGGCCCATTTCCGGTTGTTCTCAAAGAGAGGAGGCAGTTCTTTCATCGGTCGCCCTCGGGTTCAGTAGGTGCGGGCCATACTGCCACAGTTTAGCCGCGGCTGCAAGACAAGGGGGCCCCCGGCGGAGGCGGCCAAGCCGGGCGCCGTGACACCCCTTTTTGACGGCCCGGTTCCGAGCCGAAGCCGTTTCCCCGCATCCCCTCGCCCTCCGGGGGGGCGGGGATGAGTGCGTCTCCGGGGAGCAGCCGTCGCGCCCGGGCAAATCCCTCGCCCCGACCGGCACCAGGAGGGGCCTCCAGCTCCCCAGCCCTGCGCGGATGTCGGTAAGCCCTCCCTTTAGTCGGCATGACATGACAATGCCGCCCGAAAGAGGATCATCCCACTGGACGTACAGCTCATAGGTGAGTATCCGCAAACTCAGGTAAACTCTTCGGAATGGACAATGGTATGCCATGCCCGTTAATTGTAACATATTAGTCCAGTCTTGTAATACCTGATTGTGCACTGTTCGTTCTGCTTCGGTTGGGCCACCCGCCGTCACCTTCCCCCGTGCAAGAATACGCTTCCCTTTTGAGTGAGACCTCGGCTGCCAAGAGTTCCCTCTGCCACAACCGCTCCGGTATACAGTTTGGACGCGCGGGGAATAATGCGCTACCATCGGAGCGTGGCCGAGCGCCCTGCGCGCCGTTTCCGGCCCCCCGCCCGCACGGGCGGAGCAAGGCGCCGCACTACCCGTGGAGGGATCACCCCAAATGGTGGAAACCGGTTACCCTGACATCTCGGCGATACGCCTCTTCGACGGCCTCGCCCCGGAGGAGCTGGGGCGCGTCGCGGGCCGGCTGCGGCTCTGCGAGTTCGCCCCCGGGGTGGTCATCCTGGCCAGAAACGAGCCGGCCCGGGAGCTCTACCTGGTCCTCTCCGGCAGGGTGCGGGTGGAGCTGGACGCCGGAAGCGGCCAGGTCCTGAACCTCACCGAAATGGGCCCGGGCTCCGTCATCGGCGAGCGCGCCATCCTGACCGGCGAGAGGCGCTCCGCCGACGTCAGGGCGATCTCCGGGGTGCGGGGCGCCCGGCTGTCGCGGGACGACTTCCAGGAGCTGCTGCAGGAGATACCGGCGCTCTACGCGAACCTGAGCCGGATCCTCGCCGGGCAGCTGGGGAGCTGGGCGCAGCGCCACCAGCGCGAGGAGAACGAGCACCGGGAGATGATCACCAACATCATCGGCTGGGGGCTGCTCCCCGAGTTCGACGCCTTCCCCGGCGCCTCCTCCTGGGTGCACCAGCTGAACCGGCGCCTCGCCTCGCTGGGCGGCAGCCGCAGGGACGTGCTGATCCTGGGCGAGCCGGGGAGCTGGAAGGACCTCGCCGCCCGCCTGATCCATTCCCACAGCTCCCTCCCCTGTCCGGTCCTCCTGCTGGACTGCGCCTCCCCCCCCCCGCTGCTCGGTAGCGAGCGCGACGCACCAGCTCCTCCCCCCGAGGGCGCCTGCCTGGGGAGCGCCCAGGAGGCGGCGCTCTTCGGTCATCTGCCGCAGGGGGCCGACCAGGGCCGCCGGGGCAGGCGCGGCATGCTCGAGCTGGCGGCGGGGGGGGACCTCATCCTGCGCAACATCGACTGCCTGACGCCGGCGCTGCAGGAGGAGCTGGCCCGCTTCATGGAGAGCGGGGAGTTCAGCCGGAGGGGGGAGGCGCGGCTGCGCAGCGCGCGGGTCAGGATCATCGCGACCAGCGGCAAGCCGCTGGAGTCCCTGGCCGCGGCAGGCGGGCTGCACGCGGCGCTCCGGGAAAGGCTTGCGGGCGAGATCCTGCAGCTGGTGCCGCTTCGGGAGCGCAAGAAGGACATCCCGGTGCTGGCCCGGGCCCTGCTGAAGACGCTCGGCGCCAAGCACCGCAAGGAGGTGCGCCGCCTCTCCCAGGACGCCCTCAACATCCTGGTGGACCACGACTGGCCCCTGAACGGCAGCGAGCTGTACCAGGTGCTGAGCCGCGCGGTCGTGGTCTGCAGCGACGGGGAGATCCTCCCGGAGCACATCGCGCTGCAGGGGCACCCCTTCGGCGCGGGGCGCTTCAACCTGCTGACGCTCCCCGCGGTCGAGCGGCTGGCCCGCCGCCCCGACTTCCCCCGGGTGCTGCGCCGGGGGAGCGTGCCGCTCTTCCTGCTGGTCACGCTCTACACGCTCTTCGGGCCGCGCCAGGACAACGCCGCCAACCTGGCCGCCTGGACCCTGGGCTGGCCGGCCCTGGTCCTGGCGGCCTTCCTGCTGGCGCGCGGCTGGTGCAGTTTCTGCCCGCTGGAGGCGATCGGCGCCTATCTCGGGGTCGCCAGCCGGGTGGTGCGCGAGCCGGCCCGGTGGCTGTGCTCCTTCGGGGGGGCGCTCAGCTTCGCCGGGCTGGTCTTCATCCTCCTGGTGGAGCAGGCGACCGGGATGTTCTCCCGCCCCCTGGCGACCGGCCTGCTGCTCTGCGGCATGCTGGCGGCCACCGTCGGCGCCGACCTGGTCCTCGGCCGCCGCGGCTGGTGCAAGTTCCTCTGCCCGCTCGGCAGGATCGTCAGGCTGGTGTCGCGCATCTCGATCCTGGAATTGCACAGTAACGGCAACGTCTGCCTCAGCAGGTGCCGGGTCGACGACTGCATCAAGGAAAAGGGGTGCCCGATGGGGCTGCACCCCTCGGGGATCGACGGCTCGGACGGCTGCGTGCTCTGCCTCGACTGCGTGCGCAGCTGCCCGCACCACTCCATGCAGCTCGACCTGCGCAACCCGGCCTGGGGGCTCTACGGCAAGGCCCGGGGCGGCTTTTCCGAGGCCCTGTGCTCCGTGACCCTGGTCGGCGTCGTGCTGGCCGCCAAGGGGACACCGCTTCTGGCCGGGCACCGCCCGGAGGTCTTCCCCCGGCTCCTCTGGGGTCCCGGCGAGTGGCTGCTGGCCTTGGCGGTCGTGGGCGCCTGCGGCGGCCTCGCGCTGCTCGCCTCGCTGGCCGGCGCCGGCGCCCGCTGGAGGAGCTCCTTCGCGGGCGCCGGGCTCGCCTACCTGCCGCTGGGGGTGGCCGGGCTCTTCGTGGTCTATTTCAGGCCGCTCGTGGAGGGGGGGGCGCGGCTGGTGCCGCTGCTGCTGGCGGCGGCGGGGCTGGACGGCACGCTGGACGCGGCGCGGCTCACCCCGGAGCTCGGGACGCTGCGCCTTTTGATCCATCCGCTGCTGGTGGCGGGAGGGGTGTTCTCCTGGAGGGCGCTGGGGAGGATGCAGGGCGGCGACGGCCGCGCGAGGTTCGGGCTCTACGGCCACCGGCTGCTGATCCTGCTGGCGACGGCGGCCTTTTGCCGGATACTGTAAGCCTCACTCCGGCGCGAAGCGGCGGAAGAACCAGCGCTTGATCGCCTCCACGGCCAGCAGGTAGCTCAGGAGCAGGGCGCTCAGGATCAGGAAGAAGCGGGCGGGGGGGGCCACGAAGCCGAGCCCTCTGCCGGCGGGGGTGAAGGGGAGCGCGGCGGCGAGCGCCACGACCCCCAGCGCGAAGCCGGCCAGCCAGGGGGTCGGGCGGCTCTCCAGGGGGCTTTGCCGGGTGCGGATGACGAAGATGACCAGCACCTGGGTCGCCATGGACTCGACGAACCAGCCGGTGTGGAACAGCGCCTCGCCGGCCCGGAACACCGTCAGCATGACGTAGAAGGTGAGGAAGTCGAAGACCGAGCTCACCGTGCCGATGATCAGCATGAAGTTGCGGATGAACCTCATGTCCCAGTGCCGGGGCCGGCTCAGGTAGTCGTCGTCCACCCGGTCCAGCGGGATCGGGAGCTCGGAGACGTCGTAGAGCAGGTTGTTGAGCAGGATCTGCACCGGGAGCATCGGGAGAAAGGGGAGCAGGAGCGAGGCCCCCGCCATGGAGAACATGTTGCCGAAGTTGGAGCTGGTCCCCATCATGATGTACTTCATGATGTTGCCGAAGGTGCGCCGCCCCTCCAGGACGCCGGCGTGCAGCACCCCGAGGTCCTGCTCCAGCAGGATCATGTCGGCCGCCGCCTTGGCGACGTCCACGGCGGAGTCGACCGAGATCCCCACGTCGGCCGAGTGCAGGCTCGGCGCGTCGTTGATGCCGTCGCCCAGGTAGCCGACCACGTGGCCGCGCCGCTTGAGCGCCAGGATGACCCGGTTCTTCTGGTTGGGGGTCACCCGGCAAAAGAGGTTCGCCTGCTCCACCCGCGCGGCGAGGCCCGGGTCGTCCAGTTCCTGGATCTGGGCGCCGGTCAGCACCCCGGTGACGGCGAGCCCGAGCTGGCCGCAGATGTGCTGGGTCACCAGCTCGTTGTCGCCGGTGATGACCTTCACGGCGACCCGGTCGGCGGCCAGCCGCGCCAGCGCCTCCCGGGCGCTCTGCTTGGGAGGGTCGAGGAAGGCGGCGAAGCCCGCCAGCACCAGTTCCGCCTCGTCGTCCACCACGGCGTGGGGGTGGTCGCGCCCCACCTGGCGGGAGGCGATCCCCAGCACCCGGAATCCGTCGCGGCTCAGCGCCTCGAACTGCGCGTTGACGGCCAGGCGCGCCGCGTCGTCCAGAGGGGCCTCCTCCCCCCCGGCACTCTGGTAGCTCGTGGAGAGCCTCAGGATCTCCTCCGGGGCGCCCTTCACCACCAGGGTCCGCTCCCTGCCGTTGTCCAGCAGCACGGAGATGCGGCGCCGCTCGAAGTCGAAGGGGACCTCGTCGACCTTGCTCCACCCCCCCGCATCGATCTCCGTGTGCTCCAGGATGGCGTCGTCCAGGGTGCTCTTCAGGCCGGTCTCGTAAAAGCTGTTGTAGTAGGCGAGCTCCAGGACCCGCTGGCTGCGCTCCCCCAGCGGGGAGAGGTGGCGCTCCAGGCGGATGCGGGCCTCGGTCAGGGTGCCGGTCTTGTCGGTGCAGAAGACGTCCATGCTCCCGAGGTTGTGGATCGCCGCCAGCCGCTTCACGATCACCTTGTGGGCCGCCATGCGCAGCGCGCCCCGCGACAGGGTCACCGAGACCACCATCGGGAGGAGCTCGGGGGTGAGCCCCACCGCGAGGGCGATGGCGAAGAGGAACGATTCCAGCAGGGGGCGGTGGAAGTAGCTGTTGACCAGCAGCACGAACAGCACCAGCAGCACCGTCATGCGCATGATGAGGGCACCGAAGTCGCGGATGCCGGATTCGAACGCGGTGGCCGGCGCCTTGGCGAGCAGCGTGTCGGCGATCTCGCCCAGCTCGGTGGCCTGGCCGGTGCGGCACATGAGCACCTGCGCCGTGCCGCTGATCACCGAGGTCCCCATGAGCACCGTGTTGACGGCTGCCAGCACCTCGGCCTCGTCCGGCAGCTCGACCGGGGCCTTCTCCACCGGGTAGGCCTCGCCGGTCAGCAGGGCCTGGTTGACGAAGAAGTCCTTCGCCTCCAGCACCCGGCCGTCGCAGGGGACCAGGTCGCCGGCGGCCAGCAGCACCAGGTCCCCCGGCACCAGGTCGGCCAGCGGCAGCTCCAGGGGCCTGCCGTCGCGCAGCACGCGCCCGCGCACCGCAACCGATTTGCGCAGCCCCTCCGCGGCCTGCCCGGCCCGGTATTCCTGGAAGAAATCGAGGCTGACGCTCATCAGGACGATGGTGCCGATGATGAAGAAGCTGGTGGCGTCGCCGGTAAAGGCGGAGAGGGTGCTGGCGCAGAGCAGGATGATGACCAGGGGGTTTTTGAACTTGGCGAGGAACTGCAGCGCCAGCGGCCGTTTGCGCTCCCCGTGGATCAGGTTGGGGCCGTAGCGCTCCAGGCGCAGGGCCGCCTCGGCGCCGCTCAGCCCCCGGGGGGAGGCGTCGAGCTGCCGGAGCAGCGCCGCGGCGGGGAGCTGCCAGAAGGGTGCCTGCGTCGACGTTTCGGGATCGGTCATGGCCGGTTCTCTCAAAGGCGCGTGTCGTCGAGCTCCGACATCGGTTCGTGTGCCACTTCAGCAGGACCGATGCCTTGAAAGGCCCTGACTGTAGTGTATCACGTAAAGTCGTCGGGTCATTGGGGGGGCATGAGATAGTGCGTGGACCGGTTGAGGAGCCGGGAAAAGAGTGTCGGGGAGGGGGTGCAGAGGGGTGCAGCCAGCGGTGCCCGTTTCCGGCGCCGATCCGAAGCGCCGGGTGAGCAGAGGGGCTCGGCCGTAAAAAAGCCGGGGAGGCGAAGCTCCCCGGCTCTTGCTGCAAAGGTCAATCGTGCCGGCGGTTTAATGCTCGACGGCCTTGGCCATGCCGAGACCGGTGTTCTGGCGCACATACACCTCGTCGAACATCTCCTCCGAGCGCCTGTTCGGGAAGGCGAGGCAGGCGAGGATGGCGGCCAGGAAGCCGAGCGGGATGGAGACGATGCCCGGGTTCTTGAGCGGGAAGAGCGGCTTGTCCAGGCCGACCATGGAGGTCCCTTCCTTGTTGGCCTCGAAGTCCTTCCTCCCCTTCTCCAGCGCCTTCAGGTCCTTCTCGTCCAGCGTCGCGCCGGCGGGGAGCGCCGCCTGCTTCTTCTCCATGGCGACCACGACCTTCTGGGCGCCTGCGGCCACCAGCTTCGGGTAGGTCAGGTTGGGGGAGACCAGCGTCAGGCCGATGGCGGCGATGGTGCCGACCACCAGGCCCGCGACCACGCCGGCGGTGTTGAACTTGCGCCAGAACAGCGACAGCACGACGACCGGCAGGTTGCCCGATGCGGCGACGGCGAAGGCGAGCGCCACCAGGACGGCGACGTTCTGGTTCTCGGCGGTGATGCCGATGACGATGCCGACGGCCCCGACCACCAGGGAGGTGACGCGGGCGGCCAGGACCTGCTCGTGCTGGTCGGCGTGGCCGTCCTTGATCACGTTGACGTAGATGTCGTGGGCGATGGCAGCGGAGGCCGCCAGCACCAGGCCGGAGACGACGGCGAGGATGGTGGCGAAGGCGACGGCGCAGAGGAAGGCGAGGAACAGGTCGCCGAAGATCGGCGCGATCTCGGCCCCCATCTCCTGCGCCAGCATCAGGGTCGCCATGTTGCCGCCCGGGTCGACGGAGATGATCCCCTGCGGGGTCAGATGAATGGCGGAGCCGAAGCCGAGCAGCGTGGTCAGCACGTAGAAGGTGCCGATCAGGAACATGGCGATGATGACGGACTTGCGTGCCGCCTGCGCGGTCGGGACCGTGAAGAAGCGCATCAGGATGTGGGGCATGCCGGCGGTGCCGAGCACCAGGGCCATGCCGAGCGAGATCTGGTCCAGCGGGGCCTTCAGGAACAGGCCGGGCTCCAGGAAGCGCTGGCCGGCGTCGATGCCGTTCAGGATGATGCCGTCCTTCAGGACCAGCTTGGAGACGTGGTCCTGGATGTCGGGGCTGTTGACGATGGAGGCGAAGAAGCCGATCGGGTTGAAGCCCGCCTTCGCCATGACCAGCACGGAGAGCAGGAAGGCGCCCGACATGAGCATGCCGGCCTTGATGATCTGCACCCAGGTGGTGGCGACCATGCCGCCGAAGACGACGTAGCCGACCATCAGGATGCCGACGCCGACGATGGAGGTCTTGTAGGGGATGCCGACCAGCAGCGCCATCAGCTTGCCGGCGCCGACCATCTGGGCGGTCAGGTAGAAGGTGGAGACGGCGACGGTGGAGAGCGCGGCGACCGCGCGCACCGGCTTGGGCGAGGTCCTGAAGGAGAGGATGTCGCCCAGGGTGTACTTGCCGGCGTTGCGGCACGGTTCGGCCACGATCAGGAGCACCGTGATGTACGCCACCAGCCAGCCGACCGAGTACATGAACCCGTCGTAGCCGTAGAGCGAGATCAGGCCGGAAATGCCGAGGAAGGAGGCGGCCGACATGTAGTCGCCGGCGATGGCCCAGCCGTTCTGGGTGCCGGAGATGCCGCCGCCCGCCGCGTAGAAGTCGGCCGCGGTCTTGGTCTGCTTGGCGGCCCAGACGACGACGCACAGGGTGATGCCGATGATGGCGGCGAACATGCTGATGGTGATGGTCTTGTCCGCCTTGAGCACGTGCTTCTTGGTCAGGGGGGCGGGGGCGGGCGCCTGGGCGGCCGGGGCGGCGCCGGCCGGGGCGGCGACGGCTGCGGGAGCGGCGACGGCGGCGGGGGGCGCCGCGGCGTCCGGGGCCTTGGCGGGCTCTTCGGCCCAGGCGGCGGCTGCGACGGAGAGGGCGAGTGTTGCGGTTATGATGATCTTTTTCAGGGTCATGTCGGAAACTCCTTTTTCCTTAGAGATGTAATTCGTCGATCAGTTCGCGGGTCAGCCGGTCGAAGTCCTTGTTGGCGACGTGGGCGTAGTACAGCGCCAGGCCCCAGGAAACGAAGAACTGGGAGAGGGCGAAGACGTAGCCGAAGTTGATGACGCCGATCACCTTGATCCTGAAAAGCCCCGGCGTGTACGCCGCCCCGATGGGGAGCAGGAAGTAGTACAGGCAGGAGAAGGCCCACCATCCGAAGAGGAAGGCCGATTTCCTGTGATGCAGTTCCACGAATTTCGGGTTTTTGGCGATTGCCGCCCAGTCGTACTTTCTCTCTGCCATGATGCTTCTCCTTTTGGGTAGGTTGACCAGTAGGGAGGAGGGCCCGGCTCCGCCGCCTGCCGCGGAGCCTGCCCCTCCCGCTTCCCGGCGGTGGATATCGTCACCCCGGCAGGTAACCGAAGCGCCGGGAAAGCAGCTCGGCTCCTTCCTGCATGGAGGGTATGATCTCGTTGTCGATCCGTTCGGCGAGCATCCTGAAGGAGGGGCCGAGCATGGTGAGGGCGCCCACCACCTTCCCGGCGTAATCCCGCACGGCGACCGCCACGCTGATGATGCCGTCCCCCAGCCCCCCGTTGTCGACCGCGACGCCGGTGGCCCGGATCTGCTGCATCTCGCTGGCGAGCTTCCCCAGGTCCGGGCGCCGGCTGGTGCACCGGTCCCTCTTGCAGAGCTTCTCCAGGAGGTCCCAGGAGTCGACCGCCTTCATGACCTTGCCGGCCGCGTTGGTGAAGAAGGGGTACTTCCTGCCGACCAGGGGGCCCGCCTTGATGAGCTGGTCGCAGTCGACCATGTTGAGGAACAGCACCTCGTTGTCCTTGAGGACGGTCAGGTAGACCGCCTCGTCGTACTTGCGCGCCAGCTTTTCCATGACCGGATGCGCGTAACTGACCAGGTTCGAGCTCTCCAGCAGCCGCTGCCCGACCGGGTGGACCTCGGCGACGAGATTCGCGCTGTCCAGCAGCCTCTTGCCGAAGGCCTCGGCGCGCCCGCCGAGCTGATACGAGCCCGACACCGCGTCGCGTTCCACCAGCCCCTTCTCGTTCAGGGTGGCCAGCAGGCGGAACGTTTTGGTGCTGCTGAAGTTGATGCTTTCGGTCAGGGCCTTCAGGGTCAGCGGCTCCTGGCTTTCCGCCAGTTTTTCCAGGAGTTCCAGCGCTTTCTTGACGTTGTGGATGGTATAGTCGCTATCTTTTTCTTGCATGGGGTGACCTCGTTGTGCCGGGGGGGGGCGCTCGTGGGCCCGCACTCCGGCAGCGTTTGGCTGTGAGTTGTGCTCCGGGCGACAGCGGCCGGGCCGGCCGTTGCCGGATCCAGCCGCAGCTCCTCGTTGCCGCCAGGACTGAAAGCGCATCGATGCCGCAGAGCTCCGGGGGGGGAGGGACTCCCGGTTGCCGGACGGAATCGCTACCGCCGCCAAGGGCCGGACGCGCAGCTGCCGGGAGCCGTGCCTGCGCGCGACGATCCCCTAAGGGCGGGATTGCTCCGGGGCCGCAGCGGACCAAACAGGGATTTCAGGAAAAGAAAAACGAGTTACGACAGGTGTGAGGGTGGAGCGCGTGAATTGAGGAACTGCGGTGCCGGATCGGGCGTGCCGCCGGCGTGATGGCTGTACGAGGGGCGAGCTTCGGAGAAGGTGGCCAGGACGATGACCGGGCCGGGTGCTGCGTCGAGGTGCTGCTGGCAGCATATTTCCACCGAAGCCTTGCATCCGTTTTCGACGACGGCGCGGGGCCGCTGCTTCGGGCCATGGTTATGGCTCAAAGACGTGTTTCGCATGCCGAGGACGACAAGGAAAAACGCTGAAATGAGGATGACTGCGGAAAATAGCTGTCTGCGCTTCATCGCTGCACCGAGGGTTGGTAGCGCCTGTGGGGTTGAGCGTATCCGGGAGCCGGCAATCGCCTGCCGTAGCGCCAACCTGTCCCGCAACTGTTTCCGTTGCAGAGTCGGCCTGAATATAACAGCATTATATGGATATGGAAACATTTATTTCGCGGCTCTTGGCGTAATTTGTAACCTACCGATTCATGGCTATTTTTTGCTGAGTAACGATGTGTAAATGTGCCGGGTGGCCGGTGGGGGAGGTCCGGTTCCGCAATTGCGGGACCTGCCCCGGGGTGTCCGGAGCGTCGCCGGTGCGGGGGGCGCCGCGGGTGAGGGGTCGGCGCCCGGGAAACCTCTGCCCCTGCAAATTAAATCGAAACTGTACCTACACATGGGGCCAATAATCCATTATGCTGTCGTGCGACCTCGGTTGGCGGCACGGGAAACCCTCAGCAGCAGAGGCGGGAGAGCAGCGCGGTCCCCTGCTCGATCTGGGCGGCGCTCATCCCCCCGAAGCCGAGCATCAGGTTGGTCGAGGCGGGTGCGCCGCCGGAGCAGGTGGCGCTGAAGGGAAACAGGCCGATGCCAGCCTGGTCGGCCCGGCGCATGATCTCCGCTTCGCCGGGATGGGCGCCGGCCAGCTGCAGCACGACATGGAGTCCGGCGCCCTGACCGATAACCAGCGCCCGGCTGCCGAAGTGGGCCTCGACTGCCCCGAGCAGGGTGTCGTGCTTCTTCTGGTAGACCATGCGCATGCGCCTGACGTGGCGCCCCCAGTGCCCCAGCTCCATGAACCTGGCCATGGTCCCTTGCTCCAGCAGCGAGACGCAGGGGCAATAATCCCGGAACCTGGCGCGGTAGCCGGCGAGCAGGGAGTAGGGGAGCACCAGGTAGCTCAGGCGCAAGGCGGGGGAGAGTATCTTGGAAAAGGTTCCCAGGTAGGCGATGTTTCCCTGCGGCCGCAGCCCCTGCAGGGAGGGGATCGGCTTGCCGTGGTAGCGCAGCTCGGAGTCGTAGTCGTCCTCTATGACCAGGTTGCCGCCGGATTCCGCCCATTCTATCAGTTTGAGCCGGTTGGCGATGGGCATCACGCACCCCATGGGGAGCTGGTGCGACGGGGTGACGTAGGCGATCGTGCAGCCGCTGGCCCTGAGCAGCTCCAGGTCGAGTCCCTGCGCCGTGACGGGAACGGCCGCCAGGTCGAAGCAGTGGTTCCTGAACACGGCGCGCGGCAGATGGTAGCCCGGATCCTCGAGGGCGACGCAGCGGTGGCTCCCCTTCGCCAGCTGGGCGACGATGTCCAGGGCGTGCTGCAGCCCGCTGCAGATCACGACCTGGTCCGGCTGGCAAACCACCCCGCGCGAGCGCTCCAGGTAGAGCTGGATGTTGCGGCGCAACTCCCAGTCTCCCTGCGGGTCGCCGTACCGGGAGAGCCCGGCGCCGCTCTCGCGCAGGCAGTTCAGGAAGCATTTGCGCCAAAGCGCCGTCGGGAAGCTGTCCGGATCGAGCCGCGCCGGATGGAAGTCGAAGCGGTGGCTTGGGGCGGGCTCCTCCCGGCGGGCGTGCTCGGGCGGTTCATGGGGCAGCGACAGCGGCGCGGCGTCCTGGTCGAGGACCGAGACGAAATACCCGCTGCGGTGCTTGCTGTAGATGTACCCTTCGGCGTAGAGTTCCTGGTAGGCGCCTTCCACCGTGTTGCGGCTGGTCGACAGCTCGGCTGCCAGGTCCCGCACCGAGGGGAGCCTGGAGTCCGGCGGCAGTTGGCCCGACAGGGCGCGCTCCCTGATCTGATGGTAGAGTTGCTTGTACAACGGCACAGGGTCGTTGTTGTTTAGGACGAACATGGGTGCTCCCGACGTTTGAGTGAAACCCGGAAATTAACAGGAGGAAGAAATGATGATACCCGAAACACTGCTGGAAGTATTGAAACAAGACGGCGTGGTCGCCATCGCCACCTTGGGAGAGGACGGGCCGCACATGGTCAACACCTGGAACAGCTACCTGCGGATCTCGCCCGAGGGGCGCGTGCTGATCCCGGCCGGCTACATGCATCGCACCGAGGCGAATATCGCCCACAACCCGGAGGTCCTGATCACCCTGGGGAGCAGCAAGGTGCCGGGGCTGCACGGGCCGGGCGCCGGTTTCCTGATCAAGGGGAAGGCGGCGTTCGTGACCTCGGGGCCGGATTTCGATCTTTTGAAAGCGAAGTTCGACTGGCTGCGCGCCACCCTGGCCGTCACCCCCGATTCGGTGACTCAGACCTGGTAGCCTGATCCGTTCCGGCTCCGCCGCCCGCCCAGCCGGGGCGGAGCCGGCCGAGGACTCCCTTTTGCCGCAGGCGCCCTGCCTGCGGCCGACCCCCTCGTGCCGCGGGCGCACCGCCTCAGGTTGCGGCATGGACTTGTCTGCGGTCGACTCCCCTTTTACCGCGGGCGCCTTGCCTGAGGTGGCCGCAAGGGCCTGCCCGCGTTTCCCGGGGCTCTAATGGGTGGCCGCATACAGGCGCCCGTTCTTCGTCTTGATGAACTTCTCCATGGGAATCTCCTCCTGCTTGATGAACCCCCGGTCGGGCAGGGCGCCGCCACTCACCAGTTCGATGACCGCGCAGACGGAGGCCGCCGTGGTCCAGGAAATGGCGCGCCAGTGGCGTCCGGAGATGGTCTTCGGGTAGTAGGCCCGGACGAACTCCTCGCGTGCCAGCCTACCCTGATGCCACCCCTCGGCGGAGGCGTGGACGTACACCACGTCCTCGCTCACCGGCGGCTTGGCGTTGACCAGGATCTCGCCGGCCTTTTTCCGGTCGTTGTGCATCAGCAGTTCGTGGAAGAAGAAATTCATCAGCTTGGCGTGCCCGGGGTAGCGGATCGACTTGTAGTCCAGGTTCTCCACGATCCCGGCGTAGGTCTCGCACATGGTCCCCAGGCCGCCGGAGGTGGTGAAGGCCTCCAGCTGGATGCCGTTGATGACCAGCTTCTCGAGCCACTCCAGGGGGGAGACCAGCTTGTGGACGCCGTTTTCGATCACCGCGCAGTCGTTGAGGTACTCGTTGACGACCCCCTCGGCGGACCAGTTGAAGGCGTAGGAGAGCAGGCCGGTCGGGTGGCAGGGGAGCGCGCCGACGCGCAGCTTGATGCTGCGGACTTTCTCGAACTTCTTGGCGAGCGAGGCCCCGACAATGGCGATGAATCCCGGGGCGAGCCCGCACTGGGGAGCCATGACCGCGGCGGTGGCGTGGCTCATGCCGATGATCGCCTTGGTCGTCGGAACGTCTTCGGTAAGGTCGAAATAGTGGACGCCGAGCTCGCTCGCCACCGTTGCGACGCCGAGGTTCAAGGCATACGGCAGGCAGGAAACCACCGCATCGAACTCTTTCATGGTCGTGTTCAGCTCGTCCCTGCTGTTGACGTTCAGAGGCAGCACCTCGAAGGGGGCTTCCTCGTGGAAGTCCAGATCCGCCCCGGTGACCGCGAACCCGGTTTCGTGGAGCAGGGACGCCACCAGGGCGCCCACCTTTCCAAGCCCCAGCACCAGGACCGTGCCGATACTTTTTGCCATTGCCAGTCCTCCCTTCCACCCCGGATATGGTCCGACCTGCACCATGTAAATGATACGGGCATCGGGCGGGAAGTTCAATGCCGATTGTCGCGGGGAGAGGGGGGGGCGGCCTGGCGGCTTTGCGCAACGGCTTCCCTTCGGGGGGGGGCGAGGTACGGACCGGCGGAGGTGCCGGAGCGCCCCTTCGGGCTCCCGGGTCAGCGCCGTGACGCAGTTGCGGTCAGCCCATCGATGAGGCGGCGTTTCTCCTCGTCCTGCAGGCGGGCGTCCGGGTGGGCCAGGCGGTACTGCAGGGGAGGCACGTCCCCCCCGGAGATCTCCCGGCGCATCTTGTCGGGCCGCTCGGCCTTGCGCTCCGTATTGCCCGTCGGAGAAGTTCCGCTCGCCGCGCCCTTCTTCCACGTCGTAGCGCACGAGCCACGATGCCGGTGCGATGCGGGAGTACCAGGGCCAGGCCGTTTCGTGGCTCTGGCAGTCGAAGCACGCCCTTTTGGCCCGGTCGCGAGTTCAGGCCCCTCAAATCCCCTCGTCTGCTGCTTGGCTGTCCTCTGCCTATGGCCAATCATCTATCTGCTTATCAACCTCTCACGCTCTTTCACCCGTTTCCTTGGGCAGAGGAAACCTATCAGCAGACTCTTTTCCGTAACACTTTCATCTTTGGAGAATCCTATAAGCTTATAGGCTCCAGGCCCCCAACGGCTCGACGGTGGGAAATTCTCGTGAATTGATTTGACAAAGGCCTTTAGGTGATTAGAATTGTCAAATCATATCCTGGAAAACGGAGGCGACCATGCCCTCACTTGTCGAACTTGCGACACAGTTGGTCACAGCTCAGGCGTCCACAGTGGCGATGACGACGGATTACATCGTCTCATCGCTCAACCGTATCCATTCGACCCTGGAGGAATTGGAACGGTCTCAACCAAAACTCATCGAGGAGTCTCCTGAGGCGAAACCGAGCCTTAAAGATGCGTTCAAGGAGAACGAAGTCGTGTGTCTTCTTTGCGGCAAAGCTTACTCCACTTTGGGTGTTCATCTGGCTGTCAAGCACAATCTAACCAGTGACCAATACCGGGAGCAGTTCGGCATCCCGCCTTACCAGCCTCTCACCACGAACTCACAATATCAAAAGCGGAAAAGTGCCGCGATTGCAGGATTCCAGCAAAAGAAAGAACTGGCTATACCCGATGCCAAGGTGCCTCCCCCCCCAACCTCGGCCGACATCACCGTTGCCAAGAGGGGACGGCCCCGCAAAGTTGCCGACCTGGTTTCCATTCCATGATTCTGGCCAATCGAAATTTGCCCCGGGGCGCAGCGTCCCTGATGCAAGGAGGACCCGGTACAGGCGGTACCGGGGGGGCCTGCGAGGGGACGCTCTGCGGGGGGACGTCTCCAGAATCGTAACAAACTAAGGATTGGGTTCGGACTTAGTTTGCATCCTTGGGGCGTCCCCCAGTCCTAACTTCGCCAATTTCCGATTGCAGGGTCAGCGCCTTCCAGCCGACATCATTTTACATCCAGGAATTGTCCGTCCAGCGGGAAACCATTTCGGAGCCGGAAGTTCCCGATTCTCTTTTTGTGCCTTCGCCTTTTGCGGCTATCAGCTTTTCTGGTTCCCACGAGTGAGATGCCAATTCATCAATGCCTGGCACCATGGCCCACGACGGCTTCCCTTCGAAGGTGGCGAGGTACGGACCGGCGGCGGTGCCGGAGCGCCCCTGGGCTCCCGGGTCAGCGCCGTGACGCAGTTGCGGTCAGCCCATCGATGAGACGGCGTTTCTCCTCGTCCTGCAGGCGGGCTTCCGGGTGGGCCAGGCGGTACTGCAGGGGAGGCATATCCCCCCCGGAAATTTCCCGGCGCATCTTGTCGGGCCGCTCGGCTTTGCGCGCGCCGTTTTGCCAGTCGGAGAAGTTCAACTCGCCGCGCCCTTCCTCCACGTCGTAGCGCACGAGCCACGATACCGGTGCGATGCGGGAGTACCAGGGCCAGACCGTTTCGTGGCTGTGGCAGTCGAAGCACGCCCTTTTTGCCAGGTCGCGGGTTTCCGGGCTGTCCCAGGCCGGTTCGCGGAGAACCGGAGGATTCGTGTAGCTTTTGCCATAGGGGATTCCCTGACTTAAGACCAGTGCGGCAACGACATAGAAGCCTAACCGAAGGGTTTTATTCGTCTTCATAGAGATACAGGTTCTCCTGTTGGATGGGTGTCGGTGGCCCTCCGCAAGCACGATGATTGCCTCGTTCTGTGCTTGCAGCGACGCCTTGTTACTCGCCAGTCGTGAAGATACAGTTGTCTAGAGTATCATGTTCGCACCATAATACAAAGAAAGGGCGGAGCCCCGAAGGACCCCGCCCAAAATGCGCAGTATCAAATGGTCAGCCTTAAGCCCGTCTGCGGACCAGGCCGAGACCGACGAGGCCGGCGCCAAGCAGCAACAGGGTGGAAGGTTCGGGCACAGTCGCGGGGGCGGCAGTTGCGGGAGCGGCTGATACATTCCAGTTGGCAGGATTGTAATTGCCATTGAAATAATCCACGTAATAGCCGGGGGGCGCAGCAGACGGGTCGAACGGGACTGTTGATATCGGGTGTGAGCTAAAGAACTGGGTGGCATTGGTTATGTCGCCGCTGATCCATGGTATCTGGTAGAAATAATTCGTATAGTTGGTACTGGCCGGGAAATCGGAATCTATGAACAGGAAATCGCTTTGCAGTCCGTTGAAGGAGACGACGGCTCCCCCGCCTGTCCACGTGCCGGTGACATCAGAGAAAAGGGCATTGGTAAGGTTGCCGCTACCGTTTAAGGGGGACCCGTTTACCTTGGCGGTGATGCCGGAGAGGTTGGATATCAAGTTGCCACTGGCAGTGCCGGTAAATGAACCGGAAATGACATCCCCGGTGTTGAACGTGTATGAATAGTCATAGAGCTGGGAGGCTTGAACAGCAGATGCCGACATGAGCAGTAATCCGGCGAGTAGAAATAATTTTTTTCCATTAAACATGATCAAGTCTCCTCAGGGTAAATTCGCGATATGCTACAGCCCCAATCGATGCCATTACGGCGGTTTTCTGGCTGCAAAAGGGTAGCAGCGTCGAGGTCGGTCACTTTCAGAGCAGCAAGTGTCGTGCCGGTAGCGTAACTCATTAAAATGCCGGGAATACGGCCAAGGAGGGCGGCAAACAACGAGTATTTTCTGTAAAGTATTCCTGCACTATTTTAGCGTATTGTACGGGAAATCTTACACTTCGTCGTTGGAATTATAACGCCAGGACTGTCACAAATGTCCTCTGCTGACGGCACTTGGTTGTCAAGTCATAGCGGAGTCGGTGCTTTCAAAGGTGTCGTAGGTTAGGTTTGTCCAATGCTTGCAGAGTAAGGGGCGCAATCCAGCGACCAAGGACGCTGGCCGTTAAGAGAGTAGATTCAGTATGAAATCGGGCCTTTGACAGTTAGCCTCAGCCTACACATCTTCAATCTGAAGCATTATCGGCTTATTTAACGATGGGCATTTCTGCTATCCCGTCGTTTTAGGACCCCAAAGGTGCCAAAGATAACTGGCTATTACAAAAACGATAAAGGTCACGGACGTCTGGATGACGATTGGTTTCCAATTCTGTTGCACATCCTTAAGGGACCTCTTTTTATTGGCGATCTCACTTAAGAAGGAAAAAGCGAGACAGAGAAGATAGAGACATATCCATATCGCTACAACTCGCAGCATAAGCCCTCTTTCACCAGCTTCACAAAATCACTGATTGCTAAGTAAACTCCACCAAGCTGCCATCTTTTTGAACCCCTGGAATGGTTTGAACAGCGTGATAGAGGTTCGAGCCGCTGCTTATTTGTTTCGTGCCCACTGTTGCCACGCAACCCTTAGCCCCGGCATTAGTGGCTGCTGTGATTATTGGAATAAATTATCAGGGCCGCTACTGCTATAAACACACAAAAGCCGCTCAAGCCATTTCGGTTTTTGTTATTATCCGAAAATATTTCCTCCGTTAGGGAAGTACTGAAGCCCTTTAACGTCCAAGCGGCAATACCACCGGCAAGGTAGAATACTGAAGCTATTATGTCGCGAATTAAATTATCCATATCTAAGTTTTGTCCAATGGGGTAGGGGGGACGGGCAGGGGGGCGTCCCTCTGTTGAAATCCCTCGTAACGAAATAAATGTATAGGGCAATGCTTATGGAATGTAAATTAAAAACATGGAAGGGACTGGAGGGGCTTCATGCGTACAGTCGCAGTTTGCTGACGCCGTTAGAGCGTGCCGACCAGCGGCGTGCCATTTCAACCTTCCGGGCTTAGCCCGAGCAATGAAGTAATCAACTTGTTGCCCAAAACCTTCGTCACAGCCTGCAACCTCTACCCTCAACAGCACACCGTTACGACAGAAGAAATAAAATAAAAGTTGTGGAATTTCGCGCCGAGATTTTCGTCCAAACTCACGGCTTAAAGGTTTTTCGGGCCTCGTGGGAGGTCATGCTTCGGTCCTGAACGGACAACTCCCGACGTGTGGGAATACCATTCACACGTAACCGCTTCGCTCTCGATTTAAGCGCCCTGCACTGGATTTGCACGTTCTCCATTTCACCTCGGATGCTCAATTCCCTTTTTGTTGGATTACCTCCGCCCCCGCCGGCTTTCCCTGGAACTCGTGGGTATTCCCGCAGCCGGCAAGCTCCCTGCCCGGCACTAGAAGCCGTACCTCCGGACTCGAGCGACCAGTGACGCTCCCCGAAGATTTTCTCGGCGAGTTGTGGGATTTCCTCGGGAAGATAAGGATTTCCTTTCCAGGTCTTCGATAATGGCCTTTTTCATCTGATATTCCTGCCAGTCGCCCGCAGGGGGAACAACGCACAACTTCCGCGCACAAGGATTTCCTCACGGGAAAAGCGCTCAACCGCCGCAAACAAGGAATTCCGACGGAAGTTGAGCGCTCTGCCGGCAACCATAAGGTTCATCACGGCATCTTGAAGTGTCCAACTGGCGGGATCAAGCCTTTGACTGTGAGGTGAAGACCCTGGCACGAATGATTATGATACAACCCCGAACCATAGGGCATTTGCCGCGGAATTGAGAGGAGAACCGCTGAGGTTGAAGGACCATCAGGGTAGTTGAGCGCCTGGCTGCGACAGTAGAAGGTTTACCGGAGCGGCACAACGGCTGGTTTGGGTGTCGCGGGCCGGAAGGAGGTCGGAGGGCGGCGGCTGACCGGACGGCGCTTCGGTTTGCCGCCCCCGGAACCCCTCGGCCCTCCCGGATACCCACGTTACGCGGTGAATCCGCCGTCGATGGTGAGGCTCGCGCCGGTCACGTAGCCGGCTTCCGGGCTCGCCAGGTAGGCGACCAGCGAGGCTATCTCCTCGCCGCTGCCGTAGCGCGGGAGCGCCATCACCGAGAGCATCGCCGTGGCGAATTCTCCCTTGGCCGGATTCATGTCGGTGTCCACGGGGCCGGGCTGCACGTTGTTGATGGTGATGCCGCGCGGGCCGAGGTCGCGAGCCAGCCCCTTGACCAGCCCGACCAGCGCGGCCTTGCTCATGGCGTAGACCGCGCCGCCGGCAAAGGGCATGCGCTCGGCGTTGCAGCTGCCGATGTTGATGATGCGCCCGCCCGTTGTCATGTGCCGGGCCGCGGCCTGGATCGCCACAAAGGCGGCGCGCACGTTGACCGCCAGGGTGCGGTCGAAATCCTCCAGGCGGTAGCTGTCAAGCGGAGCTACCACGGCGATGCCGGCGTTGTTGACCAGGATGTCGATCCCCCCAAGCTCGCTCACCATGCGCTCCACCGCCGCCACCACGGCCTGCGCGTCGGCGCTGTCGGCGTGAATGGCCAGCACCTTCACACCCAGGGCCCGCGCCGCCTGCGCGGTCCGGTTCGCCTGCTCCTCGTTGCTGACGTAGGTGAACGCGAGATCCGCGCCCTCGCTCGCCAGCCTCCTGACGATGGCGGCTCCGATGCCGCGGCTGCCGCCGGTCACCAATGCACGTTTTTTCTCTAGCCGATGGCTCATACTACGACTCCTTTTTTTAGGCGCCTGTTCACCGCTCCAAGTCTCACCCCTCGGGCTTGATGTTCTGGTTCACCCGGAACAGATTGGTCGGGTCGTACTTCCGCTTCAGCTGGACCAGCCGGCCGTAGTTGGCACCGTAAGCCGCCCGGGTGCGTTCGCCCTCGTCCTGGGTGAGGAAGTTGACGTACACGCCGCCCGTCGCGTGGGGCGCCGTCGCCTTGAAGAACTCGCGGGCCCAGGTGATGCACTTCTTGTCGTCTTCGGGCTGCTCCCAACGGCTATGCACGTTGAGGACAAACCTGGCGTCCCGGTGGGCGTAGGAGGTGGCGTCCGCCGGCACCCGGTTCGCCTGCCCGCTCACCAGTCCGAGGAATATCTCGCCCTGGGGGCTGGGGATTTCGGTCGCAAACTTGACCATCAGATCGATTGCCGCGTCGCTCAGCTCGGCGAAGTTGTGCGATTTCCAGTAGTTCCTGGCGCCGGGCGTGAGCAGGGGGTCGAAGGTCTTTTGCCACGCGGCGTACGGCTGCGCCCCGATCTGCTCGCCGACCGGCTCCCCGAAACTCCTGAGCGGCTCGATCTCCCGCCGTCCGGCTGCGACCTCTCCCGCAAAGAGAAAGGGAAGGATGAGGACCAGCTTGCCGTGCACCGCCTCGGGAAGGAAGGGGAGCGGAGGCGCGTGGCGCATTACCGCCCAGACGCTCAGCTCCTCGGAGATCTGGTTCACGTACCCGCGGTACTTCGTGAGCACTCCCTTGGCCTGGTCGAGCGGGAAGACGAGCAACCCGCTCAATACCTCGGGGCCGATCGGGTACAGTTCGAACTCGAACAGGGTGACGACGCCGAAGTTGCCGCCGCCGCCGCGAATGGCCCAGAACAGGTCCGGGTTCTCCTGAGCGCTGGCCCGCACCAGCTCTCCTGACGCGGTTACCAGGTCGACGGCGACCAGGTTGTCGACGGTCATGCCGTACTTGCGGGTAAGCCAGCCGAATCCGCCGCCCAGGGTGAGCCCCGCCACCCCCGTCGTCGAGTTGATCCCCAACGGGGTGGCCAGCCCGAAGAGTTGGGCCTCGTGGTCGAAATCCGCCAAGGTGGCGCCGGGCTCCAGGTACGCCATGCGCGCCTTCGGGTCGACTCGCACCGATCTCAGGGCGGAGAGGTCGATCATCACCCCGTCGTCGCAGACCGCGCTCCCCGCGATGTTGTGTCCGGCGCCTCGAACGGATACCAGCAGGCCGTGCTCGCGCGCGAGAGCGACCGAGCGGATGACGTCCGCCACCCCGGCGCAGCGCACGATCAGGCGGGGCCTGCGGTCGATCATGGCGTTCCAGACGGTGCGTGAACTATCGAAACCCGGGTCGCCCGGCAGCAAAACCTCACCCCTCAGCTGCGACCTCAGCTCCCTTATGACTGCTTCCGGTATTTGGACCATAGCCATTCTCCTTTGCTTGGATGCTTCCTCCCCTTTGAGATCTATCGGCGCCAACCCTCGGGGCAAGCATCCGCTGCTGCGCCGCAGCAGGTCCGTTGAGGGTTGGCGGCAGCTCGGAACCTCGCGTGGGGCTGCGCAGGTGCCGTGCGATTGGTTTATTCTAACATTTGGTCGCTGTTATGTAAATGCGGATTCCGTCAGGCAGGGGTTCGAGCCGACCTGCGGGGGGGGCGGCCGAGCCAGGAGACGGGCGGCGTGAAACAGGCAGACAGCGTGATACAATGAAGAGGCCGCATTGGAAACAACTTACCATTAAAAGGGGGCGCGTATGGGAAATCTCGGGCAGTACCAGCAACTGGCGGCAGCCTATGTGACGGAGCTTGGAGTCAAGGTGATCGCCGTACTCTTGTTCTGGTTCGTCGGCCGGTGGCTGATCGGCCTGGTGGGAAGGATGCTGCACAGCGCGCTGGAAAAGCAAAAGGTAGATCCCACGCTGATGCGCTACATCGGCAGCTTCGTCGCGGTAACGCTGAATATCGTGCTCGTCGTCGCCATACTCGGGTACTGCGGCATACAGACGACGACCTTCGCCGCCTTGATCGCCGGGATCGGTATCGCCATCGGCGCCGCCTGGGGCGGGCTGCTCTCGAACCTGGCGGCTGGCATCTTCCTCGTGGTGCTGCATCCCTTCAAGGTGGGTGACTTCGTGACGGTGGCCGGAGTGACCGGCACCGTCAAGGAGATCGGTCTGTTCGTCACCGGCGTCAACACGCCGGATAACATCATGTCGCTGATCGGCAACGCCAAGATCTTCAGCGACACCATTCAAAATTACACGGTCAACGCCTTCCGGCGGGTCGAGCTGAAGTGCCAGCTGGCCGGCAGCGCCGATCACGCGGCGGCCATGCAACTGCTGCGCGAGAAACTGGCGCAGCTTCCCAACGTGCTGCCGCAGCCCGGGGTGGAAGTGGAAATCCTTGAGTTCAACCTGGTGGGACCGGTCCTCGCGGTGCGCCCGTTTTGTCACAACGACCACTACTGGCAGGTCTATTTCGACGGCAACCGGACCATCCGGGAGGCCCTGGCGGAGGCGGGCTTCCCGGCGCCGATGCCGGCCCAACTGGTGATGCTGCTCAACGCGCAGCAGGGGGCGTGAAAGGGAGATCGGAAACTGAGGGGCGTTAGGCCGGGAGTTACCCGGTCCAGGGCAGGGGGGGCACGGAATGGGCAGCTGCTTTGCTGCGCGCCGATTACGCGCTTGAAGAGCTGGTAGTTTCTCAGCAAAGCTGCAGGGAAAGAGAGCAGCGGCTTTACTTAGCCTGCGGTAAAGCCGCTATTTCCCGCCGCGATGGGCGGCACCCAAGGCGGTCTTCCATTCCTTGAGGCTTTCCAGCGCCAGCTTGATGCGGAAGATCGGCAGCATCTGATTGGTGGCGATCAGGGCTACGAATCCGAGGAATATCCAGATGGTGAGGCTGCCGCCGCTTTGCGCCGGATGGGTCTGCAGGACAATTGCGCCGGCGCCGACGGTGAGCAGTGCCACTGCGACCATCCAGGACAGCGCCTTGGCAATCTGCGCCCGGCTGACTTCGAAGTCGAAGGTCGCCTCGCTCAGAACCGGCTGGACCCGCGGGGCAGCCGCAGCATCAGTCAAGTCTTCAAAGGCGCAGGTGACCGCCTGCCGCAGTTCGTCGGTGTCAGCGGAGGAGGCCGGTTTCAGCGCCTGGTAGAAAATCCCCGACTCGCGCAGCTGGCGGGTCTCGGCGAGCGTCAACCCGTCGGAGACCAAAATCACGCGCAGCTTGCTGTTGACAACCTTCAGCAGCTCGACCAGGTCTGCCAGGGTGGCGCTGTCGCCCAGATTGCTCCCCAACAGTACGACGGTGGCCCCTTTGCCCAGAACGCCATCCAGGGCCTTTTCGGCCGAACCGGAAGCCTCGACCCGGTAGCCCGCTTTGCAGAAGTAGTTCGCCACGCAGTTTCGATACCTGGCATCCTTATCCGCTATTATGACTGATTGACCGTTCATAGCTCACCTCGCGCCCGGCACTTCCCGGCATTTCCAGCCTTCGGCACTTCCAGCCTATTTGCCGCCTGCCCCGACCTTCACTGCGACCTTCTTGCCGGCCATGCTGCAGACCCCTTTCAGCATCGCGCCCATGAGCATGATCCCGGGGACCACCTGGACGACGATCACCGCGCTGATGAAGAAGACGAAGGCTTTGGAGGTGAGGGTGCTCTTCTCGGAGACATCGGCGACTCCCCAGATGGCGGCTGCGCCTACCAATACCAGAGCCGCTATGGACCAACTCGCGATCTTTCTCGCCGCAGATTTGCCGGATTGCGTTTTCATGACGACCTCCTCTTGATGGCGCCCCTAAAGGGAATGCGCATTGAACTGTCTGTTTCTAGTGGTGCTTGACTTCTTTGGGGGCCGTTGCGATGCCTTTGACCATTCCGATCAGCAGCATGGCTGCCGGGACCAGCTGGCCTACCAGGACGACTGCGCAAAATCCCATGAATGCCCAGGCAAGGATTCCAGGCTCTTCGCCGGTGGCGCCGTTTGCCGCAAAAGCCGTCGTCGTCGTTGCTGCGGTTGCGATTAAGGTGTTGATGGCTGTTCTCATGATATCCTCCCCGTTAGGCTTTGGTCTCGTCGTGATGATTTCATATGAGCATCAAGCGTGCCAACGGCGAAAAAAGCCGGCTGCGGGGGGGAAGTGACTGAAATTGCGCCATATTGTTTTTCTTGCCAGGTGGGGGCGATCGGGACTCCAGCCGAGGATAGTATAATGCAGCCATACACCTTTGGGCCGGGAGTCGCCGGGTGTCGTGGCGCTTAAATGGTAACTCACTGTAATTGCGCTTTAAATGCCGAGGAGCTCTGGTGTATAGGCAAAATGTACTAGGAACCGGTGCTGCTTGGCAGAAAAATACAGCCACTGAAACCGGCTCGAGGAGGTTGTGCGGTAGGAGCGGAAAGGGGGAGGGCGCCGCAGCTTACCTGCTCCAGGTCGTGGTCCGACCGAAGAGGGGAATGCCGACGTAGCCCCGAATAGCGAGCCGGCGGGGCGACACCAGGGTGATCTTGCTCTTGTAGGTTTTTCCGGATTCCGGGTCGTAGATGCGCCCCTTGTCCCAGACATTTTTGCCGCCGTAGCCGAATCCGTCCATTATCAGCAGTCCGAGCAGACGACGGTCGCGCAGGGCAGGGTTCGGATTGACGCGGTCCACCCGGGGGAGCCCCGCCATGCCGCCGGGGTCGTCAGCGGGGTATTCCGGATGCCCCAGCCAGGAAATCTTGCCGCAGTAATGGCCGTCACAGGGGAAAATCTCTATTTTCGCCCTGCCGTCCTCGTTGTTCCACTGGCCCAGGATGTCGTCACCGCCACCCCATGACGCGCTCGCTGCCATTATCACCATTCCGGTAACGATTCCGATGATTGCTCGTATCACGTCTGCACCTCCGGCGCTCGTGGTAGTGTCCCAAAACCCCTCTCCTATCTATCCCCGCCACCTTCCGGCTCAGGGGCGAACCTGCCTTCCCGGAGCGGAAAGCTTCGAAACTGCGAGCCGCGGCAGGGAAGGGATTGGAGCTTTCCGGAAAAAAGTGTATCTTTTCAGAAGCAAGAGTCAAAGGGGAACCTGATTGGTGTGGCCATGCAGCCTGCGGGCCCTCATGCAGGGGCCCCCCTTTGCGGAGGGAGACTTCAAGCCTGAGCCCGAGTCCGCTGCAGGTCAGCACTTCAGAGGACGCAGGGTGGGCAGCCCCTCCCCACCGCACCGGCAGGGATCCTCCGCGCGGGCAGGTGACTGAATGGAAGGAGGGCCGTGAACGATGAGCGATGCGAACCTGTTCAACCAGGCGAAAAACAGTCTGGCAGCACTGCGTCAGCTGTATCCGCGCGGTGCCTACCGGGTCATCAGGGACCCAGAAGGAGTGATAACCTTGTGGGCTCTCGAAGGGCTCGAGCGTGACCCGTTCTCGATCCAATTCGCCAACCGGGGGCGTATCAGCTACCAGATAGAAGACATGCCTCCGGATTTCGTCAGGGCGTTCATCGACTACGTAAAGAAGGCACTCAAACGATGACCCGGCCAACGCGCACCCGCCGTGTCGGCGCCCGCCGGCGGCAGCCTCCTTGGCGCTGCCGTGCCGCCTGAAGCGCCCGCTAATCGACCCGCTGGCGGTAGGCGTTCAGGAACCTGGCGTCCTCGGCGTAGGTCACCGGGTAGATGAACGGCACCGGCATGGGTTCCATCTCGTTGCCGACGTTCCTGAAGGTAAAGAGGCAGGAGTTGGAGAGCGCCTTGTCGCCGTCGCTGCGGATGAACCGCTCTATGTCGGACTGCACCGTGATGGTCGTCCTGCCGGTATAGACCACCTTCGCGGAGAATCTCAGCTGGTCCCCCAGGAGCACCGGCTGGTTGAAGTTGATGCGGTTCACCTGGATGGGGACCACCCGGTCCGGGGAGACCAGCTCCGCCGCCAGCGCGGCGAGCTCGTAGGCCTTCCTGATCAGGAACCCCCCGAACACCGTCTTCGGCACATTCTCCTGTTCCGGGTACGCCCTGATGGTCGATTCCAGCACCAGCTCGCTGGCGCGTATCCCCTTGAATCCGGGCGCCTCCTGCTCCTTGTGCAGTTTCTTGAGCATCAGGTACTCGTCAAGCGACGGCATCTCCTCCGCCTTCGCCAGGCTCTCCCGGTAGGCCTGGCGCCGCAACTCGGCCTTGTGGTGCCGCTTTTCCTCCAGTGCCTCCTGGTAGTGCAGAGGCGGCAGCCTCAGGCTCTTGGCTTCTCCGCTGTCCGCCGAGCGCGCCACCATGGTGAAGTAGCAGCTCGCCAGGTGGCTCGACCCGGCGCCCAGGCACTCGACCCTGATCCCCACCTCCATGGATGAGGTCCCCACATGGTTGATCTGCGCCGAGAAGACCAGATCGTGCGTCGTGTCGGCCAGATTCCTCACCACGATACTGTCAATGGCCGCGGTAACCACCCTGGCATCGGGATAAAACCTGTGGACATAGGCCAGAGCCGTGTTCTCGGCTACCTTGTCGAGGGTTTCCAGCAGCTTGCCAAAGCGTATGTTGCCGACGACCTGGCTGTCCCTGGCCAGGAAGCGCCTGGCAAGTGCGTTGTCCGTCGAGAAGGGGAGGACGAACAAGTACCTGGTGTCGTGCGGCGTTATCGGTATTTCCTCTTTTGAGCTCGCAGCCGTGGTCATGATGAGTTCCCTTGCCGTGCGGTTTTGGATGTATGCGTATCGTGGTGGCGCCTGATTGATACGGACGCCCGAAGGCGTGTACACAAAGAGAGCGCAGCGCTTGGTGCGCTTTACGTATACGGTAACTGTTACCCCGTTCAGCGCTTTGTTGCAAGCCAAAAATTGGGGTGCCGGCGCCGCCCGGCCCCCCTGCGCCCGCCGCGGCTGGGCGTGTCTGCCGCAGTCTTGCTTGTTGTAATGCCGGCCCAAAACTAGTAGACTCAAAGGGCGCACTACTAGCAGAGGAAGTACACGTCATACTGTCGGAAAGCACAAATGCCGCATGCTGGGAACGACGGACTTTGCTTCTTGACCGCCCGATAGTTCGCCGGTGATAGTCACTAATTGAGACAATGGTTTGACTAGAGACAATTAAACAATGGAAAACGACGTTAACCGCAGGGTTACAGACCTCAACCAAGTGGACAAGCCAACACGGGTGTGCCGTATCGCTGGTCTTGGTGATTTGTCTATTAATTGCTCCTTGATAGACAGCATTATTAATCAAAGTCCCACTCCGATCTGGATTTCTGACAGCAAAGGCACTTTGATAAAGATGAATCAAGCCTGCGCGAGCCTGCTGAATATCACTGAACGTGAGGTCGTTGGCGTATACAACATTCTCTCCGACAACATCGTCAGAGAGCAAGGCTTCCTGCCTCTGGTGCAGGCCGTCTTTGAGAAGGGAGAGACTGCCAGATTCGAAATCCGCTATGACAGTTCCAACCTTGAACCGCTCCGGCTGGACCGTCACGCCAGCGTCATTCTCGACGTGACGGTCTTCGCCATCAGGGATGCGGAGCAGAACATCACCAATGCGGTGATCCAGCATATCGACATCACCAAGCGCAGGGAGTCGGAGGAGGCGCTGCTGCGCGCCAACGCCGAGTTGGACGCGAGGGTCCAGGCGCGCACCTCGGACCTGACCCGGGCCAACGAGGCCCTCAGGAAGGAGATAGCCGAGCGGGTGCTGGCGGAGCAGGAACTGGGCAGGAGCGAGCAGCGCTACCGCCTGCTGTTCAACCAGATGCTGGACGGTTTCGCGCTCCACGAGGTCGTTGCGCCCGGGCCGGGCGCCCCTCTGGATTTCCGTGTCCTGGATGTCAACCCCGCCCTGGAAAAGATGACGGGATCGCTGAAAGGCGCCGTGGTCGGGAAGCGGGTCCGGGACCTGTTCCCGAAAAGCGAGACGGACTGGGTCGAGCAACTCGCGCGGGTCGCACGGACCGGAGAGCCGCTCTCCTTCCACCTGCACTCCCCGAGCCTGGGCCGCCATTTCGACGTCTCGGCGTTTGCGCCGAGCTCCGACCAGGTCGCCGCCGTATTGAAGGACGTGACCGAGCATCACCAGATGGAGCAGGCGCTGCGCGACAGCGAGGAGCTGTTCCGCACCATGTGCGCCGCCGCGCCCATCGGCATTTTCATGTCGAACGCCCAGGGAAGCTGCGTCTACAGTAACCCCCGCCTGCAGGAGCTGACCGGGCTGGGCGCCGAGCAGCTCCTCGGCTGGGGCTGGAGCAGCGCCCTGCACCCCGAAGACCGCGAGCAGACCAGCTCGACCTGGCGTGCGACCGCGGCCGCGGGAGGGGTCTTCCAGCACGAAAGCCGGCTCATAGCCAAGGGGAGGCCGGTATGGTTGCGGGTCCTGGCAAAGCCCTTCGGCGGCCCGGACGGGACGGTCGCCGGCTATGTGGGGGTCGTCGAGGACACCACGGAGCAGCGTCTGGCCCGGGAGGAACTGCTCAAAACACAAAAGCTGGAGTCGCTCGGCGTGCTGGCCGGCGGCATCGCCCACGATTTCAACAACATCCTCACCATCATCCTCGGCTATATCTCGCTGGCCCGCTCCAACGCCGGCGTCCCCGGGCTGGTGGAACGCCACCTGAACGACGGCGAGAGGGGCGTGCTCAGGGCGCGCGACCTTACCCAGCAGATGCTCACCTTCGCCCGGGGCGGGGAGCCGGTGAAGAGAATCGTCAGGTTGAACGACCTGCTGCGGGAGACCGCCGATTTCGGCTCCCTGGGGTCCAACGTCAGCTGCGTATTCAGACTCTCGGAGCAGAGGCTGCTGCTGTCGGCGGACGAGGGGCAGCTGAGCCAGGTCGTGCACAACCTGGTGATCAACGCCATCCAGGCGATGCCTGAGGGCGGCACCCTCACCGTCAGTTCGGAAGGCGGGCTCTCCCCCGACTCCAAAGCAGTGGTCCAATTCTCCGTAAGCGACACCGGCACCGGTATCCCCGAGGAGCTCCTGACGAAAATTTTCGACCCCTATTTCACCACCAAGCAGGGGAGCGGGCTGGGGCTGGCCAGTTGCTATTCGATCGTCAAGCGGCACGGCGGCACCCTCGCCGTGGATTCCGCCCCCGGGCAGGGGAGCACCTTCCGGGTCTCCCTCCCGGCCTACCTGGAGCCGGAGCCGGAGCCGCAGCCGGGGGCCCCCGAGAGCCGGGGGGGCGGCCACCTCCTCATCATGGACGACGACCCGCTGGTGCTGGCCGTCGCCAAAGCGATGCTGGAGCAGCTCGGCTACCGGGTCGATTGCGCCCCGGAGGGGAGGGCCGCCGTGGAGATGTACGGGCGCAAGCGCGAGGCGGGCGAACCGTATGCCGCCGTCATCATGGACCTGACGGTGCGCGGCGGGATCGGCGGCAAGGAGGCGGTCCGGTCGCTCCTCGACCGCTATCCGGACGTCAAGGCGGTGGTCTCCAGCGGCTATTCGGACGACCCGGTGCTGGCGAACTGCCGGGAGTACGGGTTCCGCTCCGTCCTGGTGAAGCCCTACAGCAGGCAGGAGATGAGCCGGGTGTTGCACGAGCTGCTCGGGGAGTAGCCGGCTTTTTTACTTCATACCGTGCGGCAAAGGTGATACCTTGGCGGCATGTCCTGGAAAATAATAGAGCATCGACGCAGCATCCTGGCGGGCGAGAGCGGCGCCGGCCAGCCAAGCCGCGGCGGGCGGCTCAACTGCTGCCTGGTGTACCCGAACCGCTACCACGCGGCCATGAGCAACCTCGGTTTTCAGGCGGTGTACGCCATGATGAACGCGCACCCGGAGGTGGCCTGCGACCGCGCCTTCCTCCCCGAACGCGAGGAGCTGGCCGAGCTGGAGCGCTCGCGCGGGACGCTCCTGTCGCTGGAAACCCAGCGCCCGCTCTCCTCGTTCGACCTCCTCGCCTTTTCGGTCTCCTTCGAAAGCGACTACCTGAACCTCCCCGCCATCTTCAGACTTTCGGGCATCCCCCCCCTGGCGGCGGAGCGCTCGCCGCTGCAGCCGCTGGTGCTGGCCGGGGGAGCCGCGCTCTTCCTCAACCCCGAACCGGTCGCGCCGCTGCTCGACCTGGTCTGCATCGGGGAGGCGGAGGCGGTCCTGCCCGGGCTGCTCGACCTGCTGAAGGAGGGGGGCGGGGGGCGGGCGGACCTGCTGCTGCGCGCCGCGGCGCTTCCCGGGGTCTACGTCCCCTCCCTCTACCTGCCGCTGTACGAGGGTACCAGGCTGGTCTCCCTGGAGCCCGCCGCGGGCGCGCCTCCCCGGGTGCGCCGCGTCTGGGACCCCGACGTCGATGCCCGGCCCAGCGTCACCGAGATCCACACCGATGCGACCGAGTTCTCCGGGATGCACCTGGTGGAGCTCTCGCGCGGCTGCCCGCGCGGTTGCAGGTTCTGCGCGGCCGGCTTCATCTATCTCCCCTACCGAAGCCGCTCGCCGGAGCTGATCCGGGACGAGGTCATGAAGGGGGTCGCCCTGGGGAGAAAGATCGGCCTGGTCGCCGCGGCGGTTTCCGACTACGCGGGGATCGGCGATTTGTGCCGTGAGATCGTCGCGGCCGGCGGGACCTTCTCCGTCTCGTCGTTTCGCATCGACCATCTGGACCACGGGATGATAGAGGCGCTCAAGGCGAGCGGGCAGAAGACGGTGGCGCTGGCCCCCGAAGGGGGGTCGCAGCGGCTGCGCGACCTGATCCGCAAGGGGATCGACGAGGAGCAGATCCTCGCCGCCTGCGACCTGCTGATCGGGCACGACATCCTGAACCTGAAGCTCTACTTCATCATCGGGCTCCCCACGGAAACCCTGGAGGACCTTGAGGAGCTGGTCGCGCTGGTGGTGAAGATCCGCGACCGGGTCCTGTTGGCGGCGCGCGCCAACAAGCGGCTGGGGGAGATCCTGCTGTCGGTGAACCCGTTCATCCCCAAGCCGTTCACGCCGTTTCAGTGGTGCGGCATGGAGCGGATCAAGAGCCTGGAGCAGAAGTGGAAGTTCCTGCAAAAGGCGTTCGGGAAACTCTCCAACCTGCGGATACAGATGGAGAGCCCGCGCGAGGCCTACCAGCAGGCGCTCTTTTCGCGCGGGGATCGCAGGCTGGCGCCGCTACTGATCGCGGCCGACCGGGTCGGGAACTGGAAGGGGGCGCTGCGGGAGGAGAACTTCGACGCTGACAGCTTCGTGCACCGCGACATCCCTCTCGACGAGCCGCTCCCCTGGTCCTTCATCGACGGCGGGGACGAGGGGCGCCTGGTGCGGGAGTACCATCGGGCATTCGGGACGGGGAAGGATGAGTTCGAGGGCGAATAACGAAGAGAAGGCGAGGAACGAGGAGAGGGCGAAGGTACAGGCGTGCGCTGTTAATCCTCCCTCCCCCCTGGCGGGGGAGGGGCGGGGTGAGCGGGAAGGCACTGCTTTTACCGGGAATTTAGTTGAAGAAGAACCTGGCGCCGACGGTGAACGATACGTTGGACGGGTCGAATTGGCCGGCCTTGGTCCCGTCGAAGTTCTTCACGTCGGCGGAGAACGCCTCGACCCCTTTTATTTCGGCGTTCAGGGCAACCTGGCGCTGCAGCATGTAGTCCAGCCCCGAAGCGATGTGCAGTCCCAGTACGGTGTTGGCGGAGTTGTGGGGCAGGTCGTTGATCAGCACGTCCATGCCGGCGCCGAAGTAGGGGACGAACCGCTGCCTCTCGGGGAGCCGGTACTGGGCTCCGATCGAAAGGTTGGTGGTCTCCGCCTGCCCGAACCCCGTTGAGGTTGAGGTGTGGATGGAAGAACGGGTGATGTCGAGTTCCATGGCGACGTAGTCATCGATTCCGAAGAGAAATCCCCCCCCTCCGATAAAACCGGCATCAGTCGAAACGATCAGCCTATCCCCGCTTCTGTCCCGTTCGCTGTTGGCGGGATTGATCACTCCGAGCCTGCCGGTGACGGCCAGCCGGCCTCTCAAGTCGTCAGCGGCCGCGTTCCCGGCGAGGAGCGCAGTCAGTGCGGCGCAGACAGTCAGTAACAGCAGTTTTCGCATCTAGGTATCCTCCAGCATAGTCATTTGAAATAAAGAGTCAGTTTAAGATAAAAGGACTCACCCTTCAAGCAAAAAGCCCCGCCATCAAAGCTGGCGCAGGTTGAATCGGAATGATTGCCCTGTCGCATCAGAAGCAGGTGCCTGAAGCATCGGGAGCTGCCCCAAGCATCGGGAGCTGCCCCAAGCATCGGGAGCTGCCCCAAGCATCGGGAGCTGCCCCAAGCATCGGGAGCCGTCCCAAGCATCGGGAGCTGCCCCTAAGTATCGACGACCGCTGCCCGATGAATCGAAGGCAGCCGCTCGAAGTATTGGGGGCCGCGGTCAGAAGTATCGGGAGCCGCCCGAAGTGTCAGCGGATCAAATCGAGCGTTGCCTTGATTGCCTTCTCGATCCCCTCCGCCGCCTCCGAGATGTTTCCCGCCAGCATGTAGGCAGGCGTTGAGACAATCAGGTGCTCCTTGTCGACGACGCAGTCGTTCACGGCGCACTCGACGTGCCTGCTCCCGGTCGCGGCAATCGCCTGCGCCGTTCCCTGGTCGTTGCCGATGGTGAGCTGGGGCGCGAAATCTTTGCCGAGCGCGAGCGCCACCAGCGTCGGGGCGATGCAGATGGCGCAGATCGGCTTCTTGGCCAGTGCCATCTCGCGGACCAGGCGGAGCACGTCCGGCTGAACTTTGCCCTGCGCCCCCTCGGCGGCGAAGCTGCAGAGGTTCTTGGCGGCGCCGAAGCCGCCGGGCAGTACGATTGCGTCCAGCTCCGAGGCGCTGGCCCCTTTGACGTCGCTGATCTCGCCTCGGGCGATGCGCGCCGCTTCGACCAGGACGTTCCTCTTGGCGCCGGTCTCCTCCATGCGCAGGTGGTTTACCTCGTTGAGTTCCATATCGGGGGCGAGGCAGACAGCCTTGGCGCCGTTTCTGTCTATCGCTAGCAGCGTCAGCACCGCCTCGTGTATTTCACTGCCATCGCGGACTCCGCAACCCGAAAGTATCACGCCGATTTTTTTCATAAAAGTTGCCTCCGGTCAAATTGATGTCCCGCCTTACGGGATGCCTGATATTCTAAGCGGGATACCGTCCGCGCGCAAGCGGTTTATCATGGATTTCCCCCAATGCGCCGCCTGGTATCTTCAGGCTCATCAGGTAGGGAGGGAGGGAGGACGACGGCGCCAGATCGTGCGTCCGTTGCACGTCCTAGCGCGGAGTTGTTCCAACGCGAGGTCCGAGAAACCTAATGATAGCCGCGGCCATTTTAGTCAGGCAGGGTGGGCCCGCCCTGCCCACGTGAAGCGAGTTCGCCGATGCGCGGTACTTGACAGTGCCGGGAATATAAAATAGGCTGGGGTGCAGCGCCACTTGTTAGCTTGTTACCGTTGCGGGAGGGGAGGTCACCATCGGTTCTAATCCATGCCCCGAGGTCGACGCCGCGCGCTGCGCCGGTTGCGGTCGCTGCGTGGCCGCCTGCCCCGAGCGCCTCTTCACGCTGGAGGTCTCCGGTTACCGCAAAGGCGCGGCCCTGACGGACCCGCAACGCTGCACCAGCTGCCTTAACTGTCTCGCCGCCTGTCCCGTCGGGGCGCTTGGCCTGGCCGGAGCAATTTCCGAGCCGCAGGGGTGACGGGGCGGTCAGCCCCCTCCCCTGGCAGGCCCGGCGCTCCCGGCCTCACTGCTGCTGGTGACCGGACGAGGCCAGGTTCCTCTTCTTCAACTTTTCAATGAGGGTGGTGCGCTTCAGGTTCAGCAGGATCGCCGCCTCCTTCTTGTTCCCGCCGCTTTTCTGCAAGGCCTGGAGTATCAGGCCGTTCTCGAACTCTTCGACTGCGCTGTGCAGGCAGATGCCGGACTTGGTGAGGGTCACCGGCTGAACCCGGGCGGCCGCCCGTCCGCCGCGGTACTTCTCCGGAAGGTCGTGGTAGCTGACCACGCCGCTGCCGGTGACGATGACCAGCCGCTCCACCAGGTTCTCCAGCTCCCGGACGTTGCCGGGCCAGGAATAACCGGTGAGGATCTCCATGACCTGGCTGTCGAATCCCTCGATGTTCCTGCGGTTCGCCTCGTTGAACTTCTTCAGGAAGCTGTTCAGCAGCAGGGCTATGTCCGAGTCGCGCTCCCTAAGCGGCGGCAGCAGGATCGGGATCACGGAGAGCCGGTAAAATAGGTCCTCCCGGAAGACCTTCTCCGTTACCATCTGGTCCAGGTTCTGGTTGGTCGCAGCGATGATCCGGACATCCACCTTCTTCGGCCTGCTCCCGCCCACCGGCTCCACCTCCCGGCTCTGCAGTACCCGCAGCAGCTTCACCTGCAGGTTCGGCTTCATGTCGCCGATCTCGTCCAGGAACAGGGTCCCCTTGTCCGCCAGTTCGAAGCGCCCCATCCTGGAGACCACCGCCCCGGTGAAGGACCCCTTCACGTGGCCGAACAGCTCGCTCTCCAGCAACTCGTCGGGAATCGCGGCGCAGTTCACCGCGATGAAGTTGCGGCCGGCGCGGTCGGAGAGGTCGTGGATGGCGCGGGCCACCAGTTCCTTGCCGGTCCCCGACTCCCCCTGGACCAGGACGGTGGAATCGGTCCCGGCCACCTTCTCCACCATTTCGAAGAGCGCCAGCATCTTCTCGCTGTCGCCGATGATGCTGCCGAGCTTGTCGCGGTTGATGAGCTTCGGCTTGTGGCGCAGGGTCTTGACCTGCAGGGCCTGATGCTCCAGCCCCTGTTTCACCAGGGTCTCCAGCCTCTCCAGGTTGAAGGGCTTCTCCAGGAAGAAGAAGGCGCCGGCCCTCAGCAGGTCTGCCGTGGTCTCGTTGCTGACGAAGGGACTGTAGGCGATGAGGACGATCTCCGGGCGCAGCGACTTGACCTGCTTCACGAACTCAAGCCCGCTCGCATTGGGCATCCTGGTGTCCGCGATCACCATCTGCAGGTCGCCCTGCCCGATCTTTTGCAGTGCCTCGGGCCCGTCCTGGGCCTGAACCACCTGGTATCCCTTGAAAATCAAAAAAGCCGCCAGAAAGTCGAGCGTCTTTTTATCCTCATCCATGACAAGTATGCGTGGCGTTTCCATAGGTCTTCGCTAGTGCTGCGGGTCCTTGGGGTTTGGGGAGCGCGCTCGAGATGGCCGCTTCCGTTCGTGGCATAGGTCACTATACCCTTGGCGCGGCGCAGCTGTCAAGAATATGACAGCGCAGGGCGCGGGATCCGGCGGCGGGGCGCGCTGCGGGCGCTTTGGGGGGGGAGCGGGGGGTGTCGTCGGGGTGTCGTCGGGGGGGGGCGGGAAATCAGTGCCGCAGGGAGTCGATCTGGGCCAGCCTGGGAAAGAGGCGCATCCAGAGCAGCACCACGCAGATGGTGCCGATCCCCCCGATCAGGACGGCGGGGACGGTGCCGAAGAGGGCCGCGGTGGCGCCGGATTCGAACTCTCCCAGCTGGTTCGAGGTGCCGATGAACATCGAGTTGACGGCGCTCACCCTGCCGCGCATCTCGTCCGGGGTCTCGATCTGCACCAGGGAGCTCCTGATGACGACGCTGATGACGTCGGCCGCGCCCAGCACGACGAGCGCGCAGATGGAGAGGGTAAACGAGGTGGACAGGGCGAAGACGACCGTGCCGACGCCGAAGATGAACACGCTGGTGAACATGATGCGCCCCACCCGGTGCTTGAGGGGGGTGCGGGCCAGGAACACCGACATCCCCAGGGCGCCCAGCGCCGGGGCCGCGCGCAGCAGGCCGAGACCGGTCGGCCCGGTGTGGAGGATGTCGCGCGCGAAGACCGGCAAAAGCGCCGTGGCGCCTCCCAGCAGCACCGCGAAGAGGTCGAGGGAGATGGCGCCCAGAATCTCGGGGCGGCTGCGGATGAAGGCGATGCCGGCGAACAGGGAGGTGACGCTGACCGGCTCGCGCGGGGCGGGGGGGCGGGTGACCCGGATCGCCGTGATGAAGCCGCTGGCCGCGAGGAAGAGGGCCCCGGCGCTCGCGTAGACGGCCGTGGGGCCCGCGGCATAGAGCAGGCCGCCCAGGGCGGGGCCCACGATGGTCGCCGTCTGGTTCGCCGAGGCGGACCAGGCCGAGGCGCGCGGTATCAGCTCGGCCGGCACCAGCCAGGGAAACAGCGCCTGCATGGTCGGCCCCTCGAAGGCTCGCGCGGCGCCCGCCACGAAGACGATGGCGAGGATCCCCTCCTTGCCGAGGGCGCCGGTCTGGCTGCCGGCGGCGAGCAGCGCGAGCGCCGCGCCCTGGATGACCTGGCAGACGGCCGCAACCCGCCGGCGGTCGTAGCGGTCGGCGACGTGCCCCACCGCGAGGGTCAGCAGGAACATCGGGAGAAACTGGGCGAGCCCCACCAGTCCGAGGTACCAGGCGCTGCCGGTAAGCGCGTAGATCTGCCAGCCGACGGCGACCCCCTGCATCTGGAAGGCTATCGTGGAGCAGACGCGGGCCAGCCAGAAGCGGCGAAACGGCGTGTGCCGCAGCATGGACTGCTGGATGTCAGGGGTTTTCGGTTCCGTAGGCATGGGGTGGCTCGGTCTGGGACTGCGGCGTTGACAGGCAGCGCGCATTCTTACATAATTTACTGGTGGAGGGAAGGCTTTCAGCAGCCAAACACGCTTTCAGAAGGAGGCACGCCATGCTTTTGTTCATCCAGCACAAGACGCTGCACCAGTATCCTGTCGACAAACGCTGCTCGGCTCTCTATCGGCAGGAACCTCTGAGGGACACCGTTCCTCGCGATGTCAAGCAGTGCCCGTACTGCATGCACGTCTGGCCGGGGGATGCGGGAGGCGTGGCGCGGGCGAACTGAGGGGAGGGGGCCTTCCCGCGCCCCTGCCGGTGCAACCCGGCACGATCCGGGTGACGACAAAAAAGGCCGCCTCCCTTTGGGAAAGCGGCCTTCTTCGTTGCAATGGTGATCCCAAGGGGACTTGAACCCCTGTTACAGGCGTGAAAGGCCAGTGTCCTAACCACTAGACGATGGGACCGAAATGGTGGGCCGCGCTGGGATCGAACCAGCGACCAGAAGATTAAGAGTCTACTGCTCTACCAACTGAGCTAGCGGCCCGGATAAACCGGTTTGCTGCTGAAGCTATGTCTGCGCCCCTGGAGGCGTTTGAGGATGGTGGGCCGCGCTGGGATCGAACCAGCGACCAGAAGATTAAGAGTCTACTGCTCTACCAACTGAGCTAGCGGCCCGGATGAAACCGGTACTACTACTGCTGCTGCCGGCCAACAAAAAAGCCCTGAAGAAGCTTCAGGGCGTTCTTTTGTGTGGCGTCCCCAGCCGGATTTGAACCGGCGTCGCTGCCGTGAAAGGGCAGTGTCCTGGGCCGGGCTAGACGATGGGGACTGAAAATGGTGAGCCGCGTTGGGATCGAACCAACGACCACCTGATTAAAAGTCAGGTGCTCTACCAACTGAGCTAGCGGCTCAAACATTCCTGCAAAAGCAAGAACAACCTTATAGCAAATTAGAAACTGAGCGTCAACACCTTTTTTGAAAAATTATGCCCGCTCGAAAGGGTTCCTGAGCACGATGGTCTCGTCGCGGCGCGGTCCGACGGAGACCAGCACCACGGGGGCGCCGGAGAGCTCCTCGATGCGCGCCACGTAGCTGCGGGCGTTCGCCGGGAGCTCGTCCAGGGACTTGGCGCCGGTGATATCCTCGCTCCAGCCGGGGAGTTCCTCGTAGATCGGGGTGCACTGCTCCATGATCTCCAGGCTGGCCGGGACCTCCTCCAGCACGCTGCCCTGGTAGGTGTAGGCGGTGCAGACCTTGACGGTCTCCAGGCCGGAGAGCACGTCCAGCTTGGTGATGGCGATGCCGGAGAGCCCGTTCACCCGGACCGCGTAGCGCGCCACCGGCGCGTCGAACCAGCCGCAGCGGCGCGGGCGCCCCGTGGTGGAGCCGAACTCGCGCCCCGCCTGGCGCAGCGCCTCGCCGGTCGCGTCCTCGAGCTCGGTCGGGAAGGGGCCGCTCCCCACGCGGGTGGCGTACGCCTTCGAGATGCCGATCACCTCGTGGATCTCGCGCGGGCTGACGCCGCTCCCCGTGCAGGCGCCGCCGGAGCAGGTGGAGGACGAGGTCACGAACGGGTAGGTGCCGTGGTCCACGTCGAGCAGGGTCCCCTGGGCCCCTTCGAAGAGCAGGCTCTTGCCGGCCTTGATGTCCTTGTGCAGCAGCAGCGAGGTGTCGGCCGCGTACTTCCTCAGCGTCTCGGCATACCCCATGTACTCGTCGTAGATCTCCTGGAAGCTGAACGGCTTGTCCCCCAGGAGCTGGGTGAGGATCAGGTTCTTCTCCTCCAGCACGTCCTTCACCTTGCGGGAGAAGGTCTTCTCGTCCAGGAGGTCCATCAGGCGGATGCCGCGGCGCCCGGTCTTGTCCTCGTAGCACGGCCCGATGCCGCGGCCGGTGGTCCCGATCTTCTTGGAGCCGCTTTTCGCCTCGCGGGCGATGTCGATCCTCTTGTGGTACGGCATGATGATGTGCAGCGCCTCGGAAAGCAGCAGCGCGGAGTCATCCTTCAGGTAGCCGTTGGCCTTCAGCCTGGTGATCTCCATGATGAAGACCTCCGGGTCGAGGACCACGCCGTTGCCGATGACGCACCGCTTCCCCTCGTGCAGGATGCCGGAGGGGATCAGGTGCAGGACGACCTTCTCGTCCCCGACCACCAGCGTGTGTCCGGCGTTGTTGCCACCCTGGTAGCGCACCACGGCGTCGGCAAACTCCGTGTAGATGTCCACTACCTTCCCTTTACCCTCGTCGCCCCACTGGGCGCCGATAACGACGACGTTAGCCATGTTTTATTCCCCTTGCAGATCGAATTTCAGATCCAGACTTTTCTCGAACAACGCATCCCGGCTGACGGTGATGCCGCGCCGGTCCGCAACCCGCACGAGGTAGACCTCGTCGGGGGAGCAGTTCTCGGCACCGATCACCAAAAGCCAGCGGATGTCCATCTTCCTGGCGTAGCCAAGCGAACTCTTCAAGTCGCGGGTGATGATGTCCCGGGCGCAGGAGTAGCCGAGGGCCCGCAGCTGCTGGGCCATCTCGAGCGCCTCGCGGCGCTCGTCCTTCTGGTTGAAGATCAGGAAGTCGCGGCTGCGGCTCGCCTCCACCTCCGGCCTCTTGGAGAGGCTCGCCAGGAGCGCCATGATGTTGAAGGCGAAGCCGGTCGCCGGCGCCGGATAGCCGTACTTCGCGGTCAGGTCGTCGTAGCGCCCGCCGGAGCAGACCGCCTCGCCCATGCCGGGGACGAACCCCTCGAAGGTGATCCCGGTGTGGTAGTCGAGCCCGCGGATCTCGCCCAGGTCGATGGTGAGGTGCTCGGAGACGCCGTAGATGTCGAGGATCTCCAGCACCTGGGTAAGGTTGTCCAGCGCCTTCCTGGAGCGCTCGTTGCCGACGGAGCGCCTCGCCTCGTCCAGCACCTCGCGCCCGCCGTAGAGCCGGGGGAGCAGCAGGATCTCCTGCTTCACCCGGTCCGGGACCGCTTCCGGCTCCAGGACCCTCGCCACGGCGGAGGCGTCCTTCTTGGCGATCGCCTCCTGCAGCCGGAGCTGCACCGGGCGGGGCAGCCCCGAGGCCTCCATGATGCCGCGGTAAAAGGCGACCTGGCCCAGGTCGATCTTGAAGCCGCTGAAACCGAGGTTCTTCAGGACCTCGACGGCCATGGCGACCATCTCGGCGTCCGCCTCGGGGGAGTCGAGCCCGATCAGCTCGACGCCGGACTGGAAGATCTCGCGGCTGCGGCCGGACTGCATCTCCGCCTGGCGCAGCACGCGACCATTGTAGTAGATGCGGTGGGGGAGCGGCAGGGCGTGCATGCGGGTGGCGACGATGCGCGCCACCTGCGGCGTGATGTCGGGGGGGATGGCCAGGAGCCTCCCGGTCTGCCGGTCGTCGAAGCGGAAGGTCTTGCCGCGCAGCTCCTCGCCCATGCCGAGCGCCAGGACATCCTCGAACTCCAGGAGCGGGGTGATCATGCGCCTGAAGCCCCAGAGGTCGAAGACGCGGTGGATGCGCGCCGCGATGAAGGTGATCTTGTCGGCGGTCTCCGGGAGAAAGTCGCTCACCCCTTTGGGGAGCGGCGCCTCTATGCATGAAGGGTTGGTCACGGTCTGTCCTGAAAAGGGTGGCGTTGCTCCCCGGAAATACCGGGTAAAAAAGGAAAAATCGTACCAGCATAGCCTGGGGAAGTCAACGTTTAATTCCCCGTCCGGCGGGCTAGTCGGCGCGCATGACGCGGATCGCGCTGCCACCCTTGCCGAAGAGCCCTTCCTTCTGAACCGTCTCCAGCAGCACCAGCTCCCGCGATCCCGGCTCGTAGAAGTAGTCGGCCAGGTAGTTCTGGTTCTGCTTGGTCCTCCAGCGCTCCTCCATGGACGAGCCGTTCCAGGTGAAGGAGACCAGGGCGTACTTCGAGTAGGAGCGGCTGTTGCCGAGCACGAAGAACCCGGAGTTCTGCGGCACGATGATCCCGCCGTCGGCGGTGGCCGTGATGCGCTGGTCGAGGAAGCGCCGCCTGAACTTCTCGTAGGTCTCCTTGACGTTGGCGCCCGCCTCGCGCTGGAAGTAGGTCTCGGAGCCGCCGAACTTCTCCGTGGAGCGCCAGATCTCCTCGCCCGCCTCGGAGTAGACCACCAGGAAGCCGTCGGTGCTCAGCACCGTGACGTAGCTCTTGCCGTCGGGCCCCTGCACGGTGGTGTAGTTGAAGATGTTGGCGTAGCGGGGGAGTTTGTAGGCGCTCTTCTTCTCGACGCTGGTCCCGTTGTCGCTCATCTCGTAGAGGTCGCCGTAGTAGTCCTCGGTCATCCCCATCTCCTGGGCGTAGATCCGGCGCGCTCCGCCGTTGAGCGCGATGGCGCGGAACAGGTAGGGGAGCCGGTCGGCGACCAGCTTCAGCCCGCCGTTTTCATAGGAGTAGATCCTGGAGGCGGGCTTCTCGCCGTCCATGACCGTCAGGTAGACGCGCGGGTTGCCGCTTTGGTCCGGGCCGGCGGAATCGACGGCGATGACGTTCTCGCGCAGCGGGAGCTGGACCTCGGCGAGCAGCTTCAGGCCCTTCTCCTGGCGGTACAGGCGCAGCGCGTGGGGCTCCGCCACGAAGAACCCGCGGCCATCTCCCTTGCCAAGCGCCGGCGCCAGCCCCAGCTGGGCCCCGGCGATGCGCGGGCTGAGCCAGGTCGTGGTGCCGAGCGTGCCGGGCGCCGCTGCCGGCTGCGGCGCCGCGCCCACCGGGGCAGGCGCGGCGGAACCGGAGGGGGAGGGGGCCGCCGCAGCCGGGGCCGCCGGGGCGGGCTGCGGGTAGCGCAGCAGCAGCTCGGCCTTCAGCTTGGCGGAGACCCTGCCGATTGCCGGGATCAGGTCGTCCTGGCTCTCTCCCTGTTCGAAGACCGTGGCAACGGTCCTTCCCGAGGCGCTCCTTGCCACCGCGTCCAGGCTGAACACCTTGCCCAGCTGGGTAAGGCTGCCGGCGATGATGACGTCGGCTTCCGAGGCGGCTCCCACCGGGGTGATCGACTCCGAAGCCATGCGCGAGGAGAGCAGGGTCTGCAGGGTTGCCTTGAGGCCGCCGGACTCCGGCGGCGTTACGGCGAATTCGGTGACATAGGCCCTGATCGGGGCCGCCAAGGCCAGCGATGGGATGGCGAAGGCACAAGCAAGGAGGAGAAAGACAACGATTGTTTTTTTCATTGTTGCTCCGCTTTTTGGATGGAATTTGGACACCGGATTATCGCAGAGCACCACCCTTTAGTCAAAGGGTTTATCGGCAATGAAGGTCCTCTCCACTCGGTACGAAGCCAAAACGGCAGAGAAGTTCCTGGGGGCGATGGCACCAGCCGGCGGCTGAAAGTTCGTCCCCTGCGGCAGGATGAATGCAGCGTCCTCTCTCCTCCTGCGCGGCGCGCCCGAAACACAAAGGGCGGGCCAATGGCCCGCCCCTTGGAGCAAGGGAAGATGGTCCGCGCCGGCGCGCTACTTGCCGGGCTTCTCCATCGTTTTGAGGATATCCTGGGTCTCGCTGAGCTTCTCCTGCAGTTTCTTCAGCTCCGCGGGGGTGTACACCTTCTTGCCTTTCCTGATCTCCTTGTCCAGGCGGTGCATCCTCTTGTAAATGTCGTCGACCTGGTCGGTGCAGTTTTTCGAGGCAAGCATGCATTCGTCTTTCTGGGACTGGGTCGTCTCAGAGAAAGCCGGCGCCGCTGACAGTGCCAGCATGACTGCGGCGAGCATGACGGACATCTTTTTCATGACGGGCTCCTTTGGTGTGCTGCGCTGAAGTTGAGGACTAGTTGCCGCCGCCCTGCTCCATGTCGCGCAGGAGCTGGTCGGTTTCGTTGAGCTTGTCTTGGAGCTTTTTCAGCTCCGCCGGGGTGTACACCTTGGTCCCCTTTTTGATTTCCTTGTTCAGCTTGTGCATCCGTTTATAGATGTCGTCAGCCTGGCCGGTGCAGTTCTTTGAGGCGAGCAGGCATTCGTCCTTTTCCGATTTCTGCATCTCGGAAAAGGACGGCACCGTTGACAGTGTGATAATCGCCGCAGTTAGCATGAATGCCATCTTTTTCATTGCGCTCTCCTTTGTGTGGGGACGTTGATTAGCTATTTAAAATTAAAACACGTTTTTGTCGGCATGTCAACACCGGGGGGCGAATAAGCGCTTTTCGGAACAGCGACTGACTGAGCTGCTCCCGCCCCTAGCCTGCCCCGGGTGCTTGCCGGCTGGCTGCTGAGACTGGCCGACCCTCTCATGTCACGGCTCGCGGCGCGCTCCCTAAGGTACCCGGCGCCGCTGACAGTGCGCACCCCTTCCGGAGCCGTCCCGTTGAGCAAAATAAAAAAGGCGAACCGTGAGGTTCGCCTTTTTTACTGCATCGGGTTGTCGCGCAGACCCCGCCTGAAGGGAGTTCCTTCCGGCGGGGCGCTGCTTGGGGCCTAGAACACGTAGGTCAGCACGAAGCGCGTGGAGTACGGGTTGTCCGGGTCGCTGCCGACCTTGCCGGTCACCTGGCCGGTGCCTTTGTAGTAGTCGCCCAGGATGACGTAGGCGCCCTGGACGCTGGCGGTCAGGTTGTCGTAGAGTTTGTAGCCGGTTTCAACGTTGATCTCGGTGCCCAGGTAGTTGCTGGAGTTGGCAGCATGGGTGTTGCCGTTGACAGGCTTGATGGCATCGGCGTCCCCGGCGTCGTTCAGGTTGGACTTTCTGCTCTCGGCAGTCCAGCCGAAGCCGACGTTGGCGTTGGCGTAGAGTTTCGGGGTCAGGTTGGCGTCGTAGCCCGCGGTGACGAGGATCATCCCCTGGTCGCGGTTGTTGGAGGTCCAGGCTATGGTGCGGTCGGTCGTGGTCCCTTCGGAAGCCCCGTTCCTGTTGAGCAGCATCATGCCGCCTTCGTTGTAGCTGTTGAGGGAGCTCGCGCTGGTCTGGCTCCTGGCGCCGTTGACCGACTGCTGCAGGCTCAGCCAGGAGTTGTTCCGGGTCTGGCTCTTGCCGTCGTCGCCGGAGGTGTAGAGGGCGGCAAGTTTGGCCGTGCCCGGGCCGGCTTTCAGTCTGGCCGCAACGTTTGCGGCGATGCCGCTCATGTCGACGTTGGCGGTGGAGCCGTTGACCGATCCCGTGGCCGTCCCTGAGGTATTCCTGGTGGTGCCGACCTGGCCGGCCAGAAAGCCGCTCAGGGCGAGGGGGCCCATGGCCGCATCGGCGTTGACCGCGAAGGTGTGGTCGAGGATGGTGGCGTGGCTGTCACGGTAGTCGAAGTATCCGTAGTAGTCGGCGCCCACGGAGAGGTCCTTGGTGAGGTTGTACTTCCCTTCCAGCAGGACGAGGTCGAGGTTGTTGACCCCCATCTTGAAGCCGACGCCGCCGGTGGTGCCGCCGCCGGTAATGTCGCCGGCGTTCCCCTCGTAGCCGCGGAAGTAGCCGAGGTTCATGCTGGCGCTTTTGCCGAACTTGGTCGTGGTGTAGATGCCGCCCGCGTCGACGTCGAACATGATCCCCTTGATGGCGTCCTTGATCGCCTGGGTGCCGACCTTCACGTTGACCGGGGCGCCGGGGACGTTGAAGTCGAGGTAGACCCACTTGGTCTCCAGGTTGACGGCGTCGGTGTCGAGCGCGCCGCCGGAGTTCCTGAAGGTGGTGCCCGGTGCGGCTGCGCCGGTGGCTGCCGCGCCGGAAGCGGCCCCGCCGCTAGCGCTGAAGATGCTCCCCTGCGACCGGTCGCCGAAGACGGAGTCGATTTCGAAGCCGAGCACGAGTTTCAGATCGTCGTTGGCCTTGGCGCTGTAGAAGAGGCGCGCGCGCTGCTCGAAGTAGTTCGCGGCGGAAACGCCCGTCCCCCTGACGGCCTGGCCGGTCCCGGAACCCTCGTACATGTACCCGTTGGAGCCGTTGTCCAGGTTCGAGACGAAATATTTCATCTTGTACATGCCGTGGAACTCGTTTTCCAGCGCCATTGCCGGCACCGCGGTCGCCGCGGTAAGTGCGCCTACTGCTGCAACTGCCAGTATCGTCGTTTTGAAGCTCATTTGTTTACCTCCTGGGTTGATGTTCAGCTACGATTGAATTGCAATACCCGGATTCATTGTCCGCAAGCGACGGTACGGACAAAGTTCCCGCCTGGAAAAAAGGCCCTCACCCCCCACCTGGATCCAGCCGTTGGGGGAATTGAGAGCCTCGTTTGTTAAGCCTTAGGGAAAACAAGCTCCAGCAATTGTAAACCTCCTGCTTCAAGACGGCCAGGCCTCCCGTCAATTGAGTGAGATTTATCATTAGCAAATTGATGTTATATAAAACTTTCCCTACTATATAATTTTACAAACAAAAGTCAACAGAAAAAACGGGGTTAACCCAACTGTAACCTAACACCTCGCGCCGCGGCCGACCGTTATTGGCAGATTTCGGTCAGCACGCCGCCGCTGCTTTTCGGGTGGATGAAGGCGATCCGCGCCCCGTGGGCGCCGTCGCGCGGCACCGCATCGATCATCCTGGTGCCGGAGGCGACCAGCTTGGCGATGGCGGCCTCGATGTCGGGCACGCTGTAGGCGACGTGGTGCACCCCGGGTCCGCTCTTCTCCAGGAACTTCGCGACCGGGCTGTCGGGCGAGGTCGGCTCCAGCAGTTCGATCTTGGACTCGCCAATGGCGAGGAACGCGACCTTCACTTTCTGGCTGGGGACTTCCTCGGTGCCTTTGAATGTCATGCCGAGGGAGTCACGGTAGAACGGCAAGGCCTCTTCGATGGAATTGACCGCTATACCAATGTGGTTTATCTTTGTCAGCATGCGTGAGACCTTTTTAACGCTCCGGGCGCTGTGCCTGGAAATAATAAAGCAGAAATTGTTAAATGCAAGCAGTCATGCGTTTTTTTTGTGAACCACGCTCACTTTCCTGAAAGCGGCAGCCGCCCGCGGTTCTGTAACAGGCCGCGGGGTCACGAAGCACAAAGGTAAAATGAACTCCAACGACCGGCCGGGGCGCCGCCGGAATTCGGGGGCGGCGCGCTGCCGCCCCCGTCTGGCCACTGTTTCCACTGCCGCGTGACTGTCTGCCGCGGGGCTCACCTTGCGCCGCGCGGCCCCGTCCCGCAAGCTGCCGCTAGAGCACGACCGTTTCGCGGTGGATGCCGAAAACGCCGCGCAGCACGTTGGCGATCTCGCCGAGCGTGGCATAGCTCTTCACCGCGGCGAGGATGAACGGCATCAGGTTGTCGGTCCCCCGGGCCGCCCCCTCCAGGGCCTCCAGCGTGGCGGCGACCTGCTCGCCGTCCCGTCCTCCCTTCACCCGGGCGAGCGCCTGCTTCTGGTTCACCTCGACCTCTTCCTTGACGCGCAAGAGTCCCTGGGGCGCCCCCTCCTCGACGGTGAACTTGTTCACCCCGACGATGATCAGCTCGTCCTTCTCGATGGCGCGCTGGTAGGCGTAGGCGGAGTCCTGGATCTCCTTTTGCTGGAAGCCCCGGGAGATCGCCTCGACGGCGCCGCCCAAGGCGTCGATGCGCGCGATGTAGGCGAGGGCCTGCTCCTCGATCTGGTCGGTGAGCGACTCCACCAGGAAGCTGCCGGCCAGCGGGTCGACCGAGTCGGCGACGCCGGACTCGTAGGCGATCACCTGCTGGGTCCTGAGCGCGATGCGCACCGACGCTTCCGTGGGGAGCGCCAGGGCCTCGTCGCGCGAGTTGGTGTGCAGCGACTGGGTCCCCCCCATGACGGCGGCGAGCGCCTGCAGGGTGACGCGCATGATGTTGTTGTCCGGCTGCTGGGCGGTCAGGGTGCACCCCGCGGTCTGGGTGTGGAAGCGCAGCATCAGCGAGCGCGGGTCCTTGGCGCAGAAGCGGTCGCGCATGATGCGGGCCCACATGCGGCGCGCGGCCCGGAACTTGGCGACCTCCTCGAAGAGGTCGTTGTGGGCGTTGAAGAAGAAGGCGAGCCTCGGTGCGAACTCGTCCACCTCGAGCCCAGCCTTGATGGCCGCCTCGACGTAGGCGATGCCGTCGGCCAGGGTGAAGGCGACCTCCTGCACCGCGGAGGAGCCCGCCTCGCGGATGTGGTAGCCGGAGATGGAGATGGTGTTCCACTTGGGCACCGAGTCCTTGCAGTAGGCGAAGATGTCGGTGATGATCCGCATCGACTCCTTGGGGGGGTAGATGTAGGTGCCGCGCGCCATGTACTCCTTCAGGATGTCGTTTTGGATGGTGCCGGAGATCTGGTCGGCGGAGACCCCCTGCTTCTCGGCGACCGCGATGTACATGGCCAGGAGGATCGCCGCGGTGGAGTTGATGGTCATGGAGGTGGAGACCTTGTCCAGCGGAATGCCGTCGAAGAGGATCTCCATGTCGGCCAGCGAGTCGATGGCGACCCCCACCTTGCCGACCTCGCCCCGGCTCATGGAGGCGTCGGAGTCGTACCCCATCTGGGTCGGCAGGTCGAAGGCGATGGAGAGGCCGGTCTGCCCCGCGGAGAGCAGGTACTTGTAGCGCTCGTTCGATTCCGCCGCGTTGCCGAAGCCGGCGTACTGACGCATGGTCCAGAAGCGGCCGCGGTACATGGTGGGCTGCACGCCGCGGGTGTAGGGGAACTGCCCGGGGAAGCCGAGCTCCTCCTGGTACCCGGGGTACTCGAATTCCGGGCTATAGCAGCGCTCAAGCTCGATGTCCGAGCTGTTGCGAAAGGAGCTCTTGCGCTCCGGAGCCTTGGCGATGCTCTTCTCTGCGGATTGCTGCCATGCCTGTTTCATTTCGGATATGCTCATGATGTTCTCCTGGCGCTCTTTGTGTAATGGCGAAGCTCACGATGCTGAACAAGGTCTTATTCCAACGGGGCGTCTCTGGCAAGTAAAATTTTTTTCGCCCGGCGGCTGACGGGCGAAAATAAAACGGGTGGATTTTTTGTTCTATTTTTAGAATACCGGTCTATAATGGAAAAGTCAACAATACTGGGGTCTTGCGGCGATGGCGCGCTCCGTCCTGGAATTTGGCTGTTTTATTTTGGATCCGTATCTAAAATGACGATCTGATGGGCAAAACGGGAATAAAGCCTAAGATGCTGTTTTGTAAGCTTTTATTGCAAATTTTTTGCTTGATATAAACAGGCGTCGCCTCTATATTCTCAAACAACAAGTTCACGTTCTAGCCCGAGAGGCTTAAAAGGAGAGTTTCATGCAATGCCCCGTCTGCAAGAATCACGAGCACCAAGGTATGGATTTACGTTCCAGCGGCTTCAACGAGGGTCTCGTTGAGTGCGCCATCTGCGGCACGACCTGGTCCGTCAGTCACGGTGTCATGGCCATTGTCAAGGATCCCCATGCCGATTCCTTCCTTGAGGCGCTCTCTGAGTCTGTCGAAGGGGACAACTTCTGTTTTGCCGCCGCCTGAGGGCGGCTTCCAGATGAGCGACCCCGGCTGGCCGAGCCGGGGCCGGTCGGTACGGCGAGGGCTCCAGATGGTGAATCTGGAGCCCTTTTTGCGTTTACCGGAGGGTGCCGAGCCGCGGACGGCTCAGAGCACGACCTTCAGGTAGTTGGAGGTGATGGTCCGTTTTTCCTTCTCCAGCGCGTTGACGTCGACCTCGACGAACACCTCGTCCGGGGTGACCTTGAAGAGCGGCTGCCCCTTGGAGACGATGGTGCCGTCGGCGGAGGTCATCAGGATCTTGTCGACGGTCCCGGAGAACGGGGCGTAGACCTTGTTGAACATCTTCATGACCTCGACGATGTAGAGCGGCTGCCCCTTCTCGAAGTGCATCCCCTCGTGGACGAAGGGGGGCATGCCCGGCGCTTCCTGCCCGTAGTACATGCCGCCGCACACCGCGACGACCTCGTCCACCTTGCTGGCCGGCGGCGGCACCAGGAGCTTCTTCATGCGCGCCTGCAGCTCAGGGTCGGTCAGGTACTCGGGGATGGTGATCTCCAGGTCCTCCTCGACCTTGAGGTCCCAGAACTTGGTGTCCTCGCCGATCTGGAACAGGATGCCGAGCAGCTCGAGGCCCGCCTCGTAGCCGAAGTGCGAGGAGCGGATCTGCTCCCAGGTCGCGGCGTCGAAGCCGCCCTGGGGCTCGTCGTGCTGCAGGAGCTCGTTCAGGATGAAGTACTCGTCGCGGGCCAGGCCGAAATGCTCGCGCAGGCTGCGGGAGAAGCGGAGCGCCGCCTGCAGCAGGTCGTTGTCGTGGTTCCAGATCATCTCGGCGGCCGGCTTGTGGGCCCGGTACTGCATGTGCAGGTACTCGTAGGTCTCGTTGAGCACCCCGACCGGGTTCCGCAGCCAGACGACCTTGCCCCCCTCGATCCGGAAGTTCTTGGTGTTCATGCTGAGCCAGCCGGACAGCAGGTGCGGGTCGCCCAGCAGCCGCTCGATGGGACGGATGATCAGGGTCCCCTTGCGGTCCAGGAGGGTGGACATGTTCTTCATCTCTTTGGCCTGGGTCTCGGGCTGCCCCTCGAACAGGTCGGAGATCAGCTTGGCGTAGTGCTTCTTCATCTGCAGGAAGGCGTAGACCGGGTCGACCTTGTTGGCGACCTCCTTCAGGGTCCCGACCAGCGTCAGGTAGGGGACCACGAAGCGGGTGGTCGGCTTGGCCATGACGTTCCTGCCCAAAAACCAGTTCACCAGGCCGTAGTGGAACTCCAGGTTGGTGGCGAGGTCGCTCCCCCTGAGCGTGGCGGCGCAGATGACGTCGGCCATCCGCTCGTAGCTGTCCAGCCGGTCCTCGCCCTTGGTGAGCAGCAGGGCGATGTTGGAGTCGTAGGCGCCGGCCACCTTGTACTTGATGAAGAGCCCGGTGTCCGGGTTCACCATGCTGATCCCCTGGTCGTCGCGGATCTCGCCGTCGATCGGCTTGGACCAGTAGCGGATCATGCCGCCGGCGTGCGGCGAGAGGGAGGCGTCGGTCGCGTTCAGGCGCGCCTCGACGGCGGCGTTGAAGCGCACCACGCGCTCGGGCCTGGGGAGCCGCTTCTTGTGCTGCGCCAGGAGCGCCATGACCTCGACCAGGCTCTCCACCACGAAGAAGTCGTTGGCGTTCTCCGGGTTGGCGAACTTGAGCGCGTAGCAGAGCTCGGTGACCCGGTGCTCCACCTGGATCCTGGTGTTCACCTCCATGAAGTAGTGGCGGTCGCGGTCCACGATGCACTCGAAGGTGGAGGCGGAGTCGAGGCCGACGGCGATGCCGAAGCGCTCGCTTTCCTCTTCCATGCGGCCGAGCACCTTGAGGTCGCTTTCCAGCGCCTTCACCTCGGCGGGCTTCCCGGCCTCCTTGGCGCGGGCGATCGCGACTTCCAGCCCCTCCTTGGTGACCGAGACCTCCAGGAGCTTCTGCTCGTGCATCTGCAGGGAGCAGTCGCGCCCGCCCAGTGCCACGCACCACTCCCCGTTGCCGATCAGCTGGATCTCGTTGTGCCGGGTCTGCTCGATGTTGAGCTCGACCAGGATGTTCTTGTTGTCGCCCACCCCGTTCGCCTTCACCTCGTTCAGGATCTCGCGCACCAGGGTGGGGGCCTCGGCGGCCTCCTTGGCGATGGCCGCGTCGTCGGCGTCCTTCATGGTCAAGAGCGCCGCGCCCAGCAGGCGCTGCCCCTTGCCGCCGCCGCCGCCGATCGCCTTCAGGCGGACCCGGCTCTGCGGGTACTTCTTCAGCATGGCGGCGACCTCGATCTGCACCTGGGCGCAGAGCTCCTCGATGGAGAAGAGGTCGATCCCCTTGCTGTAGGAGGCGTACAGGATGTGGTCGGCGAGCGCCTCCAGGGTGAGCTCGGCGTTGCCAAGCAGCGCCGGGTCGCACTCCAGGCCGTCGGAGCTCGCCAGGGCCAGGAGCTTCTCGCGGGAGGGGTGCTTCCGGACCAGGGCGCGCGCGGTGACGTTGTCGATCCCCGGGGTGACCGAGACGTTCACCGAGAGCGCGGTCCGCTTCGCCTCGTCCTTCTTGCCGGCGCCCGCCTGGGTCGCGGAGCAGGGGCCGATGAACTTGAGCCCCGCCTTCTCGATGGCCGCCACGAACTCGTCGTCCTCGGCCATGAAGCCGTACCCCGCGAAGATGGAGTCGTAGCCGTTGTCCAGGGCGATGCGGATGATCTGGTGGATGCGCTCGACGCGCTCCTCCTTGCTGGCGCCGGTGTAGTCGGGCACCCGGTGCACGCGCTTGGAGTCGGTCAGGGTCCGCAGCTCGGGCGCCAGGGCGTTGGGGTACACGATGGAGTCCTTCTCGGAGAGCAGGATCCCGAAGTGGGTGATCCCCATCTCGGCGTAGACGTCCATGGCCTCCTTGCGGATCGGCCCGCGGCAGACGATGAGCGGCTTGAGGTCGACGCAGGAAAAAGAAGCGACCCACGGGGACGCCGAGCCGGCGAGCCGGCGGTCCTTGTGGATCAGCGGATTGTGCGAATAGTTATCAGAAGTCTGTGCCATCGGTCTCTATCTCCAATTCCATAAATTCATAGGTTCAGGTTGAGGTAAAGGTTGAGGCAGGGCGTTTTCTTGACCGTGCCCACAACCTTGACCCGTTTTTCCTAGTGGAACTCGCGCTGCACGGCCTGCATCGGGCCGGCCTTGTAGTGGCGCAGGAAGAAGTTCAGGTTCTCGCCGAGCACCTTCCTGAGGTCGGTCGGCATGACCAGTGAGGAGATGGAGCCGAGGCTCAGGGCCTCCTTCGGGTTCATCAGCTCTTTTTCGTAGCGCGTGTTCAAGAGCGCCTCCTCCGCCTTCAACCAGTCGGCGGCTTCCTTCTCGGCGTCGAGCTTGGCGCTCTCCGGCTTGACCCCGGCGTCGATGCGCTCCTGGGTGCCGCTCTTCACCCGCTGGATGACGGCGTTCCTGAGCTTCCTCAGCTCGTCCTTGTAGACGAACTCCTTGCCGGCGGGGCCCATGACGGCCAGGCGGGTGGTGGGGAGCGCGAGCACCAGGTCGGCGCCGGTCGGGTAGTTGTTGTAGGAGGCGTAGGCGCCGCCGTAGGCGTTCCTGAGGATCAACAGGATGCGCGGCGTCCTGATGTCGACGATGGAGTCGAGCATGGCGCGGCCGGCCTGCACGATGCCGCGGGACTCCTGCTCGCGGCCCGGCAGGAAGCCGGTGGTGTCTTCCATGAAGATCATCGGGATGTTGTAGATGTTGCAGAAGCGGTTGAACCGGGCGATCTTGTAGGCGGCGTCGCAGTCGATCTGCCCCGAGTCGACGGCGGAGTTGTTGGCGACGAAGCCGACCACGTTGCCGCCCAGGCGCCCGAAGGCGGTCACCACGTTGCGGGCGCGGTCGCGCTGCATCTCGAAGTAGTCGCCGTGGTCGCAGATCTGCTGGATGATGATGGAGACGTCGAACGGCGTGTTGAAGCCGGTCGGCGAGTTGAACGCCTTCTTGAGGAGCGTGTTGATCTCCCAGGTCTTGCGGTCCAGGGGGTCCGTGGTCTCCTGGTAGCGCGCCATGACGGAGTTGTTGTCCGGCAGGTAGTTCAGCAGCTGGATGGCGGAGCGCAGGGCGCCCACCTCGTCCTCGACGGTCAGGTCGGCGACGCCGGACTGGCCGTGCACCTTCGGTCCGCCCAGATCCTCCGGGGTGACGTCCTCGCCGAGCACGCTCTTGACGACCCCGGGGCCGGTCAGGCCGAAGAAGGTGTCGTTGGGCTGGATCACGAAGCTCCCCTGGCGCGGCAGGTAGGAGCCGCCGCCGGCGTTGAAGCCGAACATGCACATGATGCTCGGCACGACGCCGGAGATCTTCCTGAGCGCGGTGAAGGCCTCGGCGTAGCCGTCCAGGCCGCCGACCCCGGCCGGCACGAAGGCGCCCGCGGAGTCGTTCATGCCGATGACGGGGATCCCCTTCTCGCCCGCCATGTAGAAGAGGCGGGCCAGCTTGTTGCCGTTGGTCGCGTCCATGGAGCCGGCGCGCACCGTGAAGTCGTGGCCGTAGATCGCGACGTCGCGGCCGTGGATGTTCAGGATGCCGGTCACCAGGGAGGCGCCGTCCAGGTTCTTGCCCCAGTTCTGGAACAGGATGTTGGGCTCCTCCTCGGTGAGGACGCGGATCCTTTCCCAGACGGTCATGCGCTTCTTGAAGTGCTGCTTCTCGATCTGGTCGATGCTGACCGACTTGATGGGGCGCTGGATCAGGTCGTGTCCCGCCTGCATCGCCTCCTCGTAGCCTCCCGTGGCGCGGGAGATCTCGCCGGGGATGTTGAATTCGACCTTCTCGGCCGCGTCAAAGGGATTTTTCAGCGAGGGCTTCATGACTTTATTGGACATTTCGGGCATCCTTCCGGTAGTTGAGATTTTTCAGCCGAGACTGTCGTGCGGTGCTGCTCATTGCAATCCTCCCGTGGTGTTGTATTGAAAAAGCCGATTCACTCTGAATTCTTTCAGTCTCCCTCTCGGGGTGCTTCCCGGGCGCCGGCAACTCCTGCCGTGACGGTGGCGGTCGGGAGGACGCTCTTGATGTGTGACCTGCGGACGGTCCGCCGACTGGTGGAGCAAAGGCCAGACCGATTCGCTGCCAGCGGAACAAAATCCCGCCTCTGGTGCCCGGCGAGCGGGCTTTGCGGTGCTATCAAATGCTGCGCGAAGCAGGAAGGGTTATACCGTGGTGGAGAGAGCGTGCGACTGTAGAACCGGGACTGAGGCCGCGGGCCTCGTGCTTCCGTTACGCCGTTTCAGTCAGGCAGGATTACTCGGGGCGCACGAATCTATCGGTCCAGACCTGGCCCGCTTCATTGCCTGCCGGTGCAATACCAAAGAACTGACGTTCTATTGGTAATTTCACCTAACGTTCATAAGGTTTTGCTTGGCAAATGTCAATAAGAAAAACAGTGTATACGTTGGAACGCGCAGGATTACCGGCGCTTGTCGGGGAGGGCTTTTTTCGGGAAACTGCTGCTGACAGGGGGGGACCCTGTCAGCGTTTGATTTTGCCGGCCAGAAGTTCCACGGTATGCAATACCCTCGTTTTATCGCCGGCCTGTTTCAGCCCGTCGGAGAGCTGCATGATGCAGCCGGGGCAGCCGGTGACGACGGCGTCCGCGCCCGTCGCCACGATCGCCGCGCTTTTTCCCGCGTTGATCTTGAGCGAGCTTTCGTAGTGGTACACGTTGAAGGTGCCGCCCAGTCCGCAGCAGCGGTCGGCCCCCTCCATCTCCACCAGGCTTATCCCGGGGGTTCCCTTCAGCAGGGCGCGCGGCTCCTTGGTGATCCCGGCGGTGCGGTGGTGGCAGGGGTCGTGGTAGGTGACCTTGAGCGCCGCGCCGTTACCGGTCTCTTCCGGGTCGAGGCCGAGCTTCTGCAGCAGGACCGCTGCGTCGACCGTCTTGTCGGCCAGGGCCTGCAGCCGGGCCTTCAGCTCGGGGTTCCTCTTGCCGATCACCAGCGGGTAGAGCTTGTGCAGGGCGCCGCCGCAGGTGGCGCAGGCGGTCATGACGTAGTCGGCCTGGTGCGCTTCCAGGGCCTTCAGGTTTGCCTCGGCCAGCTCGCGCACCGTGTCGAGGTCGCCCCCCGACATGCCGGGGAGGCCGCAGCACTGCTGATCCTTCGGGATGATGACGGTGCACCCCAGGTGCCTGAAGAGCTCCAGGGTCGCCTCGCCGATCCCGGTGTAGACGAAGTTGGTCATGCAGCCGGTGAAGAAGACGACCCGGGGTTTCCCCGGTTCCCCCTCGATGACCTCCGGGTAGCGGCTCAGGAACGGCTTGGCGGCGATCTGCGGGATGTGGCGGCTGTTGCCCAGAAACGGCATCGGGAAGCGGAGCCTGAGGCCGGAGGTGGCCGGGACCTTCCGGAAGAAGAGCGGTCCGAGGATCGAGGCGGCGAAGGCGCCCATCTTCATCATCTTGCGGTTCTTGATGACCTGCCCCACCGCCTTGTGGAAGGTGGTGAGGCCGCGTCGTTGGGCGAGCGCCTCGCGCGCCGCGATGACGATCTCGTCGGTGGGGACCTGGTTCGGGCACTTGTCCACGCAGGAGCCGCAGAGCAGGCACTTGGACATGGCGGCGTAGGTGCCGTCGTCCAGCGCGATGTCGCCCTTCATGATGTGCTGGGCGAGGGCGATCTTGCCGCGGGCGACCGCGGGTTCCCGCTCGAAGGCGGTGAAGGCGGGGCAGTTGGCGCGGCAGGCGCCGCACTTGACGCACTTCTTCATGTCGGCTTCGACGCGCTTCAGGGGATCTACTATAAGCTTTTTGGTCATCTATACCCTCTATGAGGCGTTGAGTAGTTACGTCGTCGAGTCGTTAAGTCGGAAAAACCGTATTAAAGGACTCTTTCACTCGACTACCAAACAACTCAATAATTCAACGACTTACTCGACGACTCAACGACTCAACGACTTAACGACTCGACGACTTAACGACTCAACGACTCAACGACTCGACGACTCGACGACTTAACGACTCGACGACTCAACGACTCAACGACTCAACGACTTAACGACTTAACGACTTAACGACTTAACGACTCGACGGTTCCTTCAGTTCTCCAGCGGCAGCATCTTCCCGGGGTTGAGGATGTTCTTCGGGTCGAGGGCGCGCTTGATGGCGCGCATGGCGGCGATCTGGTCGGCCGAGAGCTCCATCGGGATGAACGGCTGCTTTGCGAGGCCGACGCCGTGCTCGCCGGACATGGTCCCCCCCAGGTCGAGCGCCGCCTGGAACACCTCCTTGATCGCCTCGTGCGCCTTCTCCGTCTGGCCGGGGACCGACTTGTCGATCATGATGTTGACGTGGATGTTGCCGTCGCCGGCATGGCCGAAGTTGACGATCGGGATGTCGTAGCGCTGCTGGATCTGCTCGATGCGCCGGATCACGTCCGGCACCCGGCTCCTGGGGACCACGATGTCCTCGTTGAACTTGTCCGGGTTCACGTCGCGCAGGCTTGGAGAGACCAGGCGGCGCACCCGCCAGAGCTCCTCGCTCTCCGCCGCGTCCTTGGCGACCCGGAACTGCACCAGGCCGAGCGGCTTGATCAGCTCGTGGATCTGGCCGGCCTGCTTCTCGATCAGGTCGCGGTCGCCGTCCACCTCGATCAAGAGCACGGCCCTCCCCTCGGCGGGGAGCCCCAGGTTGAAGCGGCGGTCGACGCAGGTGAGCGTGGCGTGGTCCATGAACTCCAGGGTGGTCGGGATGATCTTACCCTTGATGATGGTGGAAACCGCCCGGGCCGCGCCGTCGATGGAGTCGAACACCGTCAGGATGGTCTTCTTGGCGTCGGGGTAGGGGAGCAGCTTGAAGATGATCTTGGTGATGACGCCGAGCGTCCCCTCGGAGCCGCAGATCAGCTTGGTCAGGTCGTAGCCGACCACCCCCTTCACCGTCTCGCCGCCGGTGCGGATCATCTCGCCGGTGGGGAGCACGACTTCCAGTCCCATGACGAAGTCCTTGGTGACCCCGTACTTGACGGCGCGCGGGCCGCCGGCGCACTCGGCGACGTTGCCCCCCAGGGTGGAGAACTTCAGGGAGGCAGGGTCGGGCGGGTAGAAGAGCCCGAGCTTCTCCACGGCGATCTGGAAGGTTTCCGTCACCACCCCGGGTTCCACCTCGGCGACCAGGTTGTCCGTGTCGATCCTGAGGATCCGGTTCATCCGGGTGGTCACCAGCACGACCCCGCCCCCCTTGGGGAGCGAGCCGCCGGTGAAGCCGCTGCCGGCGCCCCTGGGGAAGACCGGGAACCCCTCGCGGTTGGCGAGCGCCAGGATCTGGGACACCTGGGCGCCCCCGTCCGGATGCACGACGCAGTCGGGGAGGAATTCCATCTGGGTGGCGTCGTAGCCGTAGCAGATCATGTCCTGCACCTCGGTGGCCACGTTCTCCTTGCCGACGATCTCTCTCAACTTGTCCAATATGGCTGCATCAAGCATGTAGTATTCCTTTCGCTGTCATAACAATATTTGTCAGCAATCACCGGTTGAGATGGAACGTTTGGGACCTGTAGGGGCGAATCATCATTCGCCCATCCCCTCCGTCCGCGTTTTTCCCTCACCAGGAGACGGTCGGACTAGTTTGCACTCCCAAAATAAAAATGACAAGGCTTGATTGAGTGACTCGACCGGTGCAGGCCTGCAGATGCCGTATACCCTGGAACTCCCTGGCCCCTAGTCCCTGCCTCTAGCCTCTAGCCCCTGCCTCCAGCACCGGCAGCACCGTCCCCCCCTCCGGGATCAGGTAGGCCGTGAATCCCTCAGGCAGCAGGGGGAGCGCCAGGTCGAGCGCCTGCTGGGGTGTCCGGGCCGGGATCATCCCCATGGTTTGCACCTCGTCCGGGGGGAGCTGCGAGACCAGCACGATCCGGAAACGCTGGGCCTTCTCCTTCACGCTCCAGGCGGTCTGCCCGTTGATCTCGTAGCGCTTCCTGAGCGCCGACTCCAGCTCGCCGCAGCCGGGATAGCTGAACCAGTTGAAGAAGGTGGCGTTGCCGTATCCGTCGCGGCACTCCGCCAGCAGGACCATCACCCCGCCCGGCTTGAGCGCCCGGCTGGCGTATTCCATCGACTTGTGGGTCTGGATCAGGTTGATGTCCTTGGGATAGCCGCCGCAGGAGACGACGACCAGGTCCGCCTTTTCGGGGATCGGGTAGCTGAAGGCACGCGCGTAAAAGCGGCACCCGTCCAGGTGCGCCTCGCGCCAGTCGCCCGCGAAGGCGGCCAGGATCCGTTTGTCCGGAGCCAGCACGGTGTTGAGTATGAAGTCGGGCGCCCGCATGGCGCAGGCCTCCAGCATCGCCTCGTGCACCGGGTTTCCCTCCAGGTTCCCCGCGACCGCCCTGGGGTCCTTGCCGCTCCCCTCGCCGGCGTTCAAGAGGGCGAAATGGCTCGCCATGCAGCTCCTGCGGCTGGAGACGCCCGGCAGCAGGCTCTTTCTCCCGCCGCCGAAGCCGGCGAAATAGTGGAAGGTCACCGCGCCGGTCAGGATCAGCCGGTCCGCCTCGGCGACGCTTCGGTTCACTTCGACCGGGATGCCGCGGGAGGTGTCCCCGAGGTAGACCAGGGAGCCTGTGGCGTCGCAGTCGTGGTCGCAGACCCGGATCCTGCCGTAGAGCTCTCCGACGATCTTCTTGTGCTCGGCTTCCGTCTGCTTGCGGTGGATGCCGAGCGCCACGACGATCTCGATGTCCCGGTCCCTGACGCCGGCCCGGTTCAGCCTCTCCACCAGGAGCGGCAGGTAGAGCTCGCTGCCGGTCGGCCGGGTGATGTCGGAGGTGACGATCACGACCTTCTCGCCGGGGCGAAACCCGGAGATAGCCCTCGCGCAGCCGTCCAGGGCGCCCGCGACCAGCGCGCCCGGGGTGCCGGCCGGCTCGCCGGTCAGGGGGCGGATGGTCGCAAGCACGCGCTCCGGTGCGAGCTGCAGGGGGTAGCTGGTCTCACCGCATTTGAGATCGATCATGCGCGATATGATACCCATTCGGTTCTGGAAGCGCAACTATTTAGACCAAATGCGCGCCTGCGCCAAAATAGATTGACAAATTGGGGCGTTTCCGATAACAATCACCCGTTTCTGAGTCTTAAATAACCGAAAAGCACGCCTTGTTTAAGGCATATCCAAATAGGAGGATTTTGAATGGAACAGTATGCAGTAGTCTTCGCCCTGGCCTGCGCCGCGGCAGCAGTGGCCTACGGTATCATCCAGGCCCAGTGGATCCTGGGGCTTCCCCAGGGCAACGACCGGATGCGGCAGATCGCGGCGGCCATCCAGGAAGGGGCAGGGGCCTACATGAAACGCCAGTACACCATCATCGCCGCGGTCGGCGTGGTGATGTTCGTGGCGCTCTTCGCGACGCTGGGGTGGAAAACCGCCGTCGGATTCGCGGTCGGCGCGCTCTTCTCCGGCCTCACCGGCTTCATCGGGATGTTCGTCTCGGTCCGCGCCAACGTGAGGACCACCGAGGCCGCCAAGTCCGGCATCCACAAGGCCCTGAACGTCGCCTTCAAGGGCGGCGCCATCACCGGCATGCTGGTGGTCGGTCTCGGCCTGCTCGGCGTTGCCGGCTACTACATGGTGCTCCAGCAGCTCATGCCGGGCGCACCCACCAAGGACATCGTGAGCCAGTTGGTGGGCCTTGGTTTCGGCGGCTCGCTGATCTCCATCTTCGCCCGTCTGGGCGGCGGCATCTTCACCAAGGGCGCTGACGTCGGCGCCGACCTGGTCGGCAAGGTAGAGGCCGGCATCCCCGAGGACGACCCCAGGAACCCGGCCGTCATCGCGGACAACGTGGGCGACAACGTGGGCGACTGCGCGGGCATGGCAGCCGACCTCTTCGAGACCTACGCCGTCACCCTGATCGCCGCCATGCTGCTGGGCGCCATCACCTTCGTTAACACCCCCGGCGCGGTCAGCTACCCGCTGATCCTGGGCGGCATCTCCATCATCGCCTCCATCATCGGCACCTACTTCGTGAAGCTGGGGAGCTCCGGCAACATCATGGGGGCGCTCTACAAGGGGCTCATCGTCTCCGGCGTCATCGCCTGCATCGCCTTCTACTTCGTGACCGTGACCATGTTCCCGCAGGGGCTCTCCAACGCCGCCGGCATGAACTTCTCCGCCATGAACGTCTTCATCTCCGCCATCGTCGGTCTGGTCGTCACCGGCGCCATCTTCTGGATCACCGAGTACTACACCTCCACCGAGTACGGCCCGGTCAAGCACATCGCCCAGGCCTCCACCACCGGTCACGGCACCAACGTCATCGCCGGTCTCGGCATCTCCATGAAGTCCACCGCCGCTCCGGTGCTGGTGATCTCCGCGGGGATCATCGTCGCCTTCCAGTGCGCGGGAGTCTACGGCATCGCCATCGCGGCGGTCTCCATGCTCTCCCTGACCGGCATCGTCGTTGCCATGGACGCCTACGGCCCGATCACCGACAACGCCGGCGGCATCGCCGAGATGGCCGAGCTGGACGAATCCGTCCGTGCAGTCACCGACCCGCTCGACGCGGTCGGCAACACCACCAAGGCCGTCACCAAGGGGTACGCCATCGGGAGCGCGGGACTCGCCGCCATCATCCTGTTCACCTCCTACGTCCAGGAGCTGACCATCGCCGACAAGACCTTCTCGCTCTCCAACCCCTACGTCATCGTCGGCCTCTTCATCGGCGGGATGCTCCCCTACTACTTCGC
>Ga0316231_1000336_pt1 | contig 71156 bp, 64 predicted proteins | sample TBH18027metaG_FD_206002 | JGI IMG/M metagenome (GOLD analysis project Ga0316231, IMG submission 206002) | Freshwater microbial communities from Trout Bog Lake, Wisconsin, USA - TBH18027 | ecosystem: Environmental > Aquatic > Freshwater > Lake > Hypolimnion/Profundal zone | place: USA: Wisconsin... | reverse complement strand
CAAAAGTGTATATGGTAGATGAACACTATACATCACTTTCTTGTATAAAATGTGGAACATTAAGTGATAACTACATTAAAAGAGAAAAAATATGTACACAATGTAGATACAATAGAGATATAGGAGGAAGTAGAAACATATATTGTAAGGGAATTGTGCCACTTGGACATACAATCCACCTAATGGGTGGATAGGGAAGGAGAGTGTATTCCATCCGTACACTATAAAAAGGAATGATGTAGATTTGTGAACTGTTCAGAAGGGACGATTATTACGAGAGTAATAAAAGTAACAAATTTATACATTTTTAAGGGTGGGTGATCAGGTGATACTATTTTTTACTATTTAACATTTGCAAATGCGACAACATCACATTTACAAATATAACCCATCTCTATATATGGCATCTAATATTTGGTGTGTTACCCAAAGAGAAGATTTAATTTTTCTACTTAAGAACAGTAACAAGCGGCATGTGATGTTATGTCTTGTTAGAGAGAGAACAAATAATTTAATTACAAGAATGTTTAAGAAATTTATAAAAGAGAAGGCAAAGATTTTTCCAAATGTAACTTTTCTTTTGTACACTGTTTTAGATGATGATATAAACAAATTTGGGTTGTTTGATGAAAAACTATGTGAATATCCATATGTGTATCATATATACGATGTGAAACATATTATTTGTTCGAGGAATTATGTTGTTGAAGAATATTTAGTTGCACAACTATTTACAGAGATAGAGAAGTATTACATCCATGATAGAGATAATGGAGGAATACCATCTGATTCTACAACGGATGCAATTAAATTACAACTTCTCATATCAAAATGGGAACAATATCAAATGGAATTTATTGAGGATATACGAAACAGAAAACTGTGGGAAGAAGGAGGTAATGTGGGAAGCACGGGAGATAATGATGTGAGAAGTAATGATGGAAGAAGTAATGATGTATGTGATGATGAATGCAATGATGTAACGAATGATGAATGTAACGAATGATGAATGTAACGATTGATGAATGCATTGATGAATGTAACAATGGGTGATGTAACAATGGGTGATGTAACAATGGGTGATGTAACAATGGGCAATGTAACAATTGATGTAATAATTATTTATGTGAATGAATAAAATATGAATGTATTTTATATAATATGCAAGACACGAATATATTTTGGGTAAATAATCCAAGTGTTTTATTTACGAATGGAAATTATTTGTTATTTTTTCCCAGAGGCTACATGTCATTTGAGGAGAGGTTGAATGCGATTACACGTTTTTGCATATATTTGTCGATATTGATATTTCTAACAAAGCAAGACAAGAAGTGGTATCGCATTCCAGTTGGAGGTATTATATTAACGATTATCATATACATTGTGATGTCACGTGATGAGAATATGACAAATGTAGATAACAAGAAGCAAACTAAAAAAATTCATTTTAATAATGATGTGTCATATATAGAAACAATGTGTAGACAGCCAACGAGTGATAATCCATTTATGAATTTATCACTCAATGATACAATGCTTGATGAACCACCACAGGCATGTAATGCTGATGATGATAAAATAAAGGATAAATCAATGGATATGTTTAATGCAGACTTATTTAGAGACACGAGTGATTTGTTTGAGAGAAAGAACAATCAACGACAGTTTTATACAGTTCCCCAACCTGTAAATCCCCCTGATTCCATTGGATTATCCAAGTGGTTATATGGTGGTGCACCATCATGTAAGGCAGACCAGAAGGCATGTTACGAATATACACGACATGGTTCGATTGAAAAACAAAATGTATAATGATGTTGTGTTAAACTATTATATTTTATAAGATTTACTTATAATATCATGATTGAGGCAATTAATATGGAACGTGATGGAATGTTTAATGTGAATACGAGAGATGGAGTTCAAACACCACAAACGAATGATGAATATTATGCAAGAGGGATGCCAGTTAGGGCGTCATATAGTGTAAAGAAACCATTACATGATTCCAACAGACATGAATCACTGGATAATTTTAAATTTGAGGATAAGATTGATATGTCACAAGGAATGGAAAGTCGTTCATTTGAGTTTGCAGATATTGACATGAGTATGTCAAAGATGAGTGTTGATATTGATCCAGTATATAACTATGCGAAGAATGTGGAGATATTGGGTTCAGAAATATTTTCACATATGAAAAATTGCAACTGTCCATTTGTGTTCAACATATTTAATTTGTACAATATGTTTTCATTATTGTATTCACAATCAACAGGTGCAACACAAATAGAGTTGAAAGATTTTTTTCATTTCCCAGATAGGGAAACTCTTATTAAATGTGCTGAAGATATTAATAAGACTATAAATGAGATGAAGTCAATGGTTAATTCAAAAAATATGATTGTTGTGGGAAATGATGTACCTGTTAATAAATCATTTAAGAATGACAAATGTATTATATTTCCAGTGAATATTAGAGATCCTCTGGATGAAGCAGATAGGTTAAATGCATACATTAAGAAATTGATGGTATATGATATTAAGAAAACAGTTATTCCAGAGCATCTTATGGATTTGCAGATGATGCTTGTTAATCTGATGGTTATTAAGCCACGATGGAACAATCAATTTGACACAGTTGTTAAATTTAATGATAAGAAATACATGGCAGGATATTGTAAAAAATACAATTATTATGTTGATGATGCAATTGAACTGTTTGAAGTTAATAGCACAGATGATATATTAGCATTTGGACTTGTTAAGAATATAGGGGGTGGAGGAAATGGAGGAAATGGAGGAAATGGAGGAATAAACACACTTGCTTTTGATTGTGTTAAAATTAAGAAGGCAATAAAGGGATTGAAGCCAACATATTTTGATGAGGTATATGTTCCATCAATTAAAATAAATTTTAAATGTAGAATTACAAACATACTGAGAAAAATGGGATTGACAGGAGTATTTACAACATGTAATGTACCATCAATGTTTTCTCAGGGTGTATCTATGCATGACATAGTTCAGAACATAATTATTGATATTGATAATTATGATAAGAATGATCCACACCAAAAGAAGGGTGGTAAGAAATTCTTTGTTCAAAGTCCATATGTTTATTATTTTAGACTTGTAAAGATAAATACATTTATTCTTATTGGAGCAATGTAGGAGATTACATACTATCATATACGATTACATACTATCATATACGATTACATACTATCATATACGATTACATACGATTAAATAATATTTTATACATTTTATCTTTAATAAAGCAGACTGCATACACATTTGAAATATTAGTAGTTTTTTCATATGATCTATTGAGTATCATATGATAGGGCTTATTAATATCTACATTACTACCATATACTTTAAAATATCTTGTGTCATTTTCATTATTTCTGAAAATAACACGACAGTAGCTTGATTTTGTTAATAAATTGATATGGAGATTGTTATTATCGTTGATATCTGTTGGATGAACAAACAAATAATACTGAATGGATAAGAATTTCTTTTTTAGCATGGGTAATATGTTATCTAAATTTGCTGCATCACATTTAAATACAAATTTTTCATTATTATTCATTGCCTCAATTTTCAATGTATTAACAATCATTTCCAAGAAGACAGTTAATAATATTTCAAATGTGAATGTGCACGGATCGCTATCAGGATATTGACTATCAACTAATGTTTGAAGACATGTTTGTATTTCTGAATCATCCATTAATAATTTCCATGCTAAGCTTTCAGTTGTGTATATATTACGTGTTCTACATACTTCGTTTAGTAGTTCTTCTTGCATTATACAATGTTAATACAAAATACAACATAAATAATTTGCGCAAATGTGTGAAATGATACGAATATTTATAGTGGTATATAATATGTCGTATGCGGATATAGAATGGAACCAATTAGGTTCGAAGATGCCAGAGTACTACAACAAGGTAAAATCACAAGTGAATAGTGGAGATAGATATTGTATGAAAGAATACAATCCATCGGATGACAATATGTTTAACTTTAGTGATATGGTTAATGTATCAGGAAGTAAATTTCCATCGTCATCATTTCAGTATGATAAAAGATTTGATAATCTGAAAAAAAAGCGAGAAAATGATATGAATGCAAACAAACAGCGTTTCTGTAATCCACATGAAGTACAGCAACCGACAATGTATTCATATGAAAATCCAGTTAAGATAACAAATTATAGGGGTTATCAACCATGGAACGAAATTGAGGCAGTTGATGATGAAAATTTAAATAAAATCATAGAACAATCTGACAGAATAAACAAACGTGATAATCGTATGATAACACCATACGATATGGAAGATACACGTGCTGATGCACCAAACATTGATATAGACAACTACCTTCGTTCTGGAGTTCCTAAAGATTCATCAAAGAAATCCGTTGGATTTCCAAGTGCACATGAACATTATTTTCAATATATATCAGATGACATGCAAATACCAGATCATGTTGTAATGGAGAGAGGATATCCAAGTAGAGATATGAACAGAGAAACAGCGAGACCATGTAGCAGAGATGTACCATGGGATCAATAGGTTAATGTTTAATAGTACCCATTGGTGTTTTACCCATTGGTGTATTAGATGGAGTGTAACTACACATTTGACCAGGACCCCACCGTACAGGAATAGTAGCTTGTTGCTGAGGAGGTTGGCAACCAAAGCATTTCTCAGTTGGTTGTGTTGGATCTGCCCAAAGTTGAGGAACATCTGGAATAAAATTATCCTTAGCCTCGAGACGTGTATTAACAGAGAAATTCCAGAAGATATTAGCCTGGGGATCTTTTGGCAGATTATAAAATCTATTAACAGATGCATCACGATAATTAGCAGCTGGATGGGTAAGTCTGCTTACAACTGGATCCAAGAATTTACCACAACTTGGGACATGTTGCAACGGCATTTCAGTTACATTAACAGGATTTGTACGACCAGTTTTACATTTTGATTCGAGGACATTACGATTTGTTAGGATTGACTCGAGGTCAACCAAATCTTGGGATGGAGCGTATCCTGTTTTCATTGTTTTACTAACATCATTTCCTCTGATAGATGAACGAGGACCGAATGTAGATAGACAACTGTCACAATTATAAATTTGATCCGTTGATAGTTTATACAACAGAGGTCCCGTACTGACTTGCAGTTTATCAGGGTATGCGCATTCATCATATGGAAGTCTCGAAGAAGAACCAATAAGCATTGTTATATTACTATAAAACAAAATAAAATTTGGATTATTTTATTTTGATAAGATTTTATGAATAATGCAAACCACTCTAACAACTTTGACCAGTTGGAAGAACATACCCTGGTTCAGTCATTTTAACAATATTTGTTTGCACAACTGGACATAGATGAGGAGGGAAGATGACTGGAGCATTTGTATCAAATGTACTCATACATTTTCCATCAATTTGACAATTTGGATTGTATTTCCTTTCAGTACATCTCGAACTGGCACGTGTTATATTTTTGAGTTCAGATTCCACATCAACCATTTCTGGATCATATGGATGCCAAAATTTATCGTATTTGCATTTCTGGCAATGTTCAAATGCACCCTCATATAGTCTATACAGCATAGGTGCTGTGGAATCGGTGACATGTCTATTATATGCACATTCATCATCTTTCAAATGGGTAAAGCCACCTGCTGAGCCTGAGTTCATTATATTATGACTATTTATAATATTTTTATGCCTTACAAATATTTAGTATAATATCGCACTGTATTATATAATGGCTGAGCTAATCGTTACGTTAGCCGCGATTGGTTACTTAATGGGTAACAAAATCGCTAATAACTCAAATGCTATACCAAATATGTTTAATGATAATTCTGTTAATGTAGTAGACAAGGAAATGAAGAAGAAAGCAATGAATAAGTTTTCCCAAAGTAAAAGTCCATCACTGACAGGAGTAATTCCAAAATACTACAACAATAACAATACAGGAGATGTAACTGGAAGTGATATGGATTCACAATTTTCTGAAACAGAGCCTTATGAAAATTCACAAAGAATTAATAGAAGTTCAGAGTTAGATAGATGTGATGACCTAACAAACAATGGAAAATATGAGAGTAGAGTTGGGGGGTATGGTAATGGTGTTACCAATGTTACCAAAGGAGGCAATGTAGGTTCAACTCGAGTACATCAACCAGAAACATTCAACAATCAATTTGACCAATTGAAATTTGACACTGCAAGTGAGCCAGCCCCATTCAATGCAGTTGGTGAAATAATAGGTGATAACGGAGCTGCAAAACGAACAGAGACGGAATGTAAGTTGGCATTGAATGAAGGATTTTCTAATTTTGACAGGGATACAACCATGACATATGGAGTGGGAGATGAACATAAATTATCGCATAACAACATGGTTCCACAAGTTAAAAGTAAGATTGGATATGACCAAACATACAAAGAAAATCAAATCAATCAGAGAAAATTAGAATTATTTACTGGAGATGTGAAACAAGCAGATTATGAACATAAAGTAGAATCCGCCCCAAGATTTAGTCCTGTATTGGGATTTGCAGATATTTATGGAATGCCAAACATGTCACAGTTTTATGAGTCTCGTTACATGCCATCAAAGGAACGGAGAGGAGAGAAACCATTTGAGCCTGTTCGTGTAACTCCAGGTGTTGGACTTAATTACAATGAGCAGGCAACATTTGGTTATCACGATCCATTTCGTGTGATGCCAAAGACAGTTGATGAATTACGTCCAAAAAATAAACCAAAAATATCATACACAACGCCTGTTGTAATGGGACAAAGAACAAACAACAGACCTATTCAAGGGAAGGTAGTAAAACGCAAGCCACCAAAATGTGTAGAACAATCAATGACGAATGTACATCCAAATTATTTTAATGTTGGAGGAATGAGAACACGTGAGAAATATGAGGTTGAAAACATTGCAACACAAAATAGAGGAGTTACTGCAAATGGTAGATCATCTGGTGGAGCAACATTTGCAATATCACAATCTGCACCATGGCAAGCAATTGGTAAGAATGCACAACCAAAAAGACAAAACTTTACACAGGCGGAGCCTCGTAATATTCAAATTATTGAGGGAATGCAAGCAAGACCAGAAACAAGTTCATACCAACCTCATACAACACAGAGATGTACAAAACAAGATTATTTGGGTCCTGCTGGTAATTCCACTTTACACATGGCAGTGAATTACTGTGACACTCCCCAAATGACGGGACGTTCAATAATAAATAAATATGACCGTGCTGGACAAATAAGTGGCAACATGCAGAAGAACACTGCATTTAATCCTGATGATGTGATGAATACAACCCTTCGTGATGTACACAACACATATGATCGGGCAGGACAGGTGAGTGGCAATATGTATAAAAATACATCATTTAATCCAAATGACACAACAAATACAACACTTCGTGAGGTTCACAACACATACGACCGTGCTGGACAAGTAAGTGGTAATATGTATAAGAACACATCATTTAATCCAACGGATGTTACAAATACCACTTTGCGTGAAGTACACAACACGTATGATCGCGCCGGACAAGTAACAGGCAACATGCAGAAAAATGTTACATATAATCCAAATGATATAATGGACATAACTCTTCGTGATATACATAACACATACGATCGTGCAGGACAAGTGACTGGTAACATGCAGAAAAATGTTACATTTAATCCATCTGATGTTCCTGATATCACATCACGTAACATGTATAACTATTCAGATGTTGGAGGAATGAAAAGTTATGTTGAGAAAAATAAAACAATAGATTACAAAGATGTTCCCGATATCACATCACGTAACATGTACAACTATTCTGATGTTGGAGGAATGAAAAGTTGCATTGAGAAAAACAAGACAATCAACTACAACGATATCCCTGATGTTACAGAAAGAGAAATGCACAACTATGATGACGTTGCACCAGCAAGAGGTATAAGAATGGCATCCAGGGGAAGGAATGATGCAAACAATGCACAACTAAATGCAGCAAGAGAAGCACTATCTAAGGGAAGAACATTTACCCAAGTTGGATGTGATCTGGGACCGTCGATTGATGTGACGGGACCGTCCTATGATTTGAGTGATAAAACACATACAAGCAGAAAAATGTATCCTGGAACAATTGGAATACCATCAAATGATACATTGGAATCTACATCGACACATTGTTCAAAATATAAAGTGTATTACAATGATGCAGAAGATGCTAAATTAGTAAAAGAAACATTGGAGGGAAATCCATATGTGAATAATATATTGTATAAGTCAGTGTGAGAAACATTGGTGGGTTATATTGGTCAATATAACCTTTACGCATCAAAATAAGAGATTGTTTTTTCTATAATTGTGACTTTAATGTATTTAAACAATATGGGTTCCTCCACGTTGTCACATATATAGGTTGTTCTGTACAAATCATGTAGTTTGAACAAATTTAATATTTTATGTAAAGCATTTGCGGCATGTGTAATTTGTGTGCAACTAATAATTTGAATAATTCCATTTGATGATACAGTGACATGAACATTTTTTGTATCATCAATACATAATATTAATGTCATCTGATTACCTCCAATGTTGTAATTGTATCCAATGTAATTTCCATGAACATCTGGAATAACTCCAAAATTAACTGCTGCATTGATACGACTGACTGTCTCGAATAAAACATTTATATCGATGGTGTAATTCAATTTGGATATAATTGTCATGGATGCATTTGTTGAATTACATAGATTTGCATGAATATCATTTCTACACAGTCTGGTTCTAAACTCATCAACAAGATTATTGATGTTATTGGTTGTTAGGGTTGGGGTGTTTGTTAGATTTGAAATGTTTGTTACCATACTTAGATTTATTAGTGAAAATAATCATTTCTATGTAGCATCATTTTTATGTAGCATCATTTTTATGTAGCATCATTTTTATGCAGCATCATTTTTATGTAGCATCATTTTTATGTAGCATCATTGTGTAGCAAAGTTATATTGTAATTATCTTTTTTATTGCATTGTAGTTTGACAATAAAAATGTATTAATAAATGTGTATGCTTTTTTGACCTCTTTAAAATCGACAACACTTGTAATTATGACAGTTCCTTTTTCAAATACAAACAGAGTTACATTTTTGTTGTTACATTTATATTTTATGTTAACAGCTGCATGTTTCATGGGTTCAAAATAACAAACGAAATTATTTAACAATGATAGGTTGAATAACTTTGGTCTATCAATTTCGAATGGCATTTTAAACATACAATTAATTAAGGCAACTTTAAATCCACTAACGACAACGATGTCATTAAAGTTACTACTTGTGTCTATTGATATAACACCTACTTCTGGATGTGTTATAGTGATATCATACAGTGATGTTAGAGTTTTATAAAGTGCTTGTTTTGCATGTTCAATTATGTGACATCCTGTCATCTGGACAGAACCATTTGAAAATAATTTCACACTTACTGGAGTATCTTTGTTATTTACATAGATACTCATTGATACTTGATTATAAAAACCACGATGAATTACTTTTCTACTTTTCTGTTGAACAAGAGTTCTGTGTATTGAGAAACTTTTTGAACGACTGTATTTAACACCCACCACTGCTTCTTTATCGAGTGACACATTAGCTGCAATGTTGTTACAATTAAAGATACAATTAAATTTGCATGTAAGGGTCATGGTGGAGACCACCACATCATCAGGTTTATGACTAAAATACATGACATTACGTATACTTTGGGTTAATTCATTGACTATACACTGTATGTGTTCCATATAATATATGATACATAGGAACATCAAAAATCACTTTTTTAATAGAATATGGGTTGTTATTTTGTTATAAAAAATGATTTTTTTATAGATTGTATATGTATTATCAATGGCAATCAACCCTCTACTGCTTCCAATCCACAAGGATGCTGAGACCATACGTACGACCATACTGGAGAATATAATGAAGATGATTAAATACCGAAAATGGATAAAATCACTTGATCAGATAGAACAGATAGATGATGTCACATACAGAATTAAACTTGATGTACATCTAAGGGATGTTGAGTTTTATGTTGCTCTCAATGACAAGTTTGATGATACTGTGGTTATCGTCAAACTATCAGACCAAAAGATAACAGGATTAAACAAATCATCTGTGATTACTGATTTTACAAAACAGTATGAACTAAACCACAAAATATTAGTTGTTGAGGAAGTATCAACAAAGATAAATGAACAAGTATATTCTGATTGTAATTTCGAAGTATTTTCTGAATACTTCTTTATGATAAATTTGGTAGATTACTTTTGTTCTCCTCAATATGAGATATTGAGTAAGACAGAGACGGAAGAATTTTTAGAATCATATCAGGTTAAAAAACATAAAATGAATAAGATATTTATAACAGATCCTGCTGCTAAATATCTGTATCTACACAAAGGACAAGTTATTAGAATAATAAGAAATAGTGCACTTACTGGAACATCAATTGGATATCGCATTGCAGATGATAAGGGATGAGGATGATCATGAGTACGTTAAAGGTACAAACAAACATAAATAAACATAAATAAACATAAACAAATCATAAACAAATCATTAAAAAATCATAAACAAACCAATTTTATTTACATAAACATCCTACATAAACATCCTACATAAACATTTTACATCCTCATTGACGTTTAACTCTAATTCTTGGGGCAATACACATTGACATTAACTCTTGTACGAGTAATTTGAATGCATAGGGAATAATAATTTTTGATACATCTGTGTAGTTATTACAAGCTGGACAGAAATATATGTCATCGGTTGATGCAAAGGGTTTTGATGTATCTCTAACTGAACGTTGAGCAAACAATCCACATATGTTGCACACATATGTAGCATAGATATCTGAATTATCCAGATATTTTTCTTTAATAAATTTTGATAGACCGTGAGCACACAATGCATCACGTTCCATTTCTCCAATACGGAGACCACCGTCACGACTACGTCCTTCGGGAGGTTGTCTGGTAAGAAGAGTTCTTGTACCTCTTGCACGTGAATGAATTTTATCTTCAACAAGATGTTTGAGACGTTGATAATAAGTGGGTCCTATAAATATCATACTTTTAATACGTTCTCCTGTCATACCGTTATAGAGATATTCCATACCATTTTCTTCAAATCCTGCTTTTTTCAATTGACGTTTAACTTCATCAATGTCGTAGTCCTCAAATGGAGTTCCATCGACACTCATACCTTCAATTGCTGCTGTCTTACCAGTGAGACATTCTAACAATTGACCTATTGTCATTCTCGAGGGAATAGCATTTGGATTAACAATGATATCTGGTTGGATACCATCTTCAGTGAATGGCATGTCCTCACCATTTAACAAGATACCAATAGTACCTTTTTGTCCCATACGAGAATTTCCACACCACACTGGTTTTCCATTTCTACGGACATATATAACACCACCATCTTTATTTACAGTGCAACAGTACACCATATTTGCATAGGGTACATAACTATCATTGGATGAGTTTACATTAACACTGGCTTCACAATGTCCAATTGATACGTGATAATATCCATTCATTGTGTTGATGTTTGCAGAATATCCAGAATGGAGACACAGTCGCTGTAAATTGTTTGCATAATCTACGGTATTAACATTGTACCAGGAATTATGTTCCAGTCCCATTCCACTTAGAATTATTCTACATTGTTCCATATTTAATGTCCATATCCAATCAGGGAATATTTTATTGCCATTAACATAGTTTGCACTTAGGTATTTAGCCAATGTTTGATTTTGAATTGATATAATATTTCTAACGAATGCACATGATGTATTTACACACGAATGTAGATTTAGTTTATCACACAAATCGCATAATTGTTTTACTCTATCAGGGGCTTCATCGCTACCATATGCCATAGTTATTTTTTCAGACATTACACAACCTTTCTGTAGCCAAAAGCCGAATAGTTCCAACCAACTATTAAGGTCAAATCGCAATGTTGCATTATCAACAATTGCAGTGAAAACATCATTACTAATTTTGGCTGGATATCCTATTGTGATTATGTTTTCATGTGATATGTTTATGTTGGCTACATTCTTTTTGTAAGTTACACATTTTCCAGCAATATTTTCTGCAAGTTCAAATTTATACTCATTGTTGTCATATGTAACCCACATGTTATGATTTGGAGTAACAAGTAAATCAACACCATCAGTTGATACCGAATACATATTACCTTTGTGTGGATAGCGTTGGATAGCTACTGGATGGACATATGTTAGTGTATCATTTACAAGTGATGCTACTTTATGATTTTTTGTTAGTCTGCTAAATAGTGTCCAACCATCAGTTGTGAGTACTTCTGTGTCAAAACTGTAGCAACAATATTTATCCCCAATGAGAGGAGTTCTTTCAGAACGAACTAACATTTTTCTCATTTCATAACCATTTGGATCATGAATATTTGTATAAACTCTATCGACAACACCTGGTGCATGGAATTTATACACTTCTGAACTATCCCTGTACATTTTTCCAACAACATCTGCATCGGGTATTGGTGTTACCTTACCAATTAATACATCGCCATTCACAACGGTTGTTTCTTCAGGAACATATCCGCGATCATTTAATTTGTCATATGAACCATTTTTAATACTCTTAACCTTGGATGGATCGCCATCAGGTTTCATAAAAATATCTTCCTGGGAAGATGATTGGTTTCTTTGTGCGGAGACAATAAATTTACGTAGATAGGTTGCCCTGAATTTTCCTCTCTCGATTGATGTTCTATTAACAACCAAACTATCCTCTTGATTGTATCCTGTATATGTAGCAATTGCAACGATTGCATTTTCACCACAGGGTAACATATTCATATTTGTGTATTGACTTGAACGTGTTGATACAAGTGGTCGTTGTGGATGATAGAGGATAAAACTGTTGTCAGTCCTATTTCTGTAATTCGTTGCATAGATACCCATAGCTTGTCTTCCTTGGCAATACTGGAAGATATCTCTGGCACCTGCATTGTGGTCACAAAATGGAGTACCTGTAATAATTTCTCCAAGTAGTAGGGATGGATGGAATTCACAATGAGAATATCTAAGGAAGAATGAACCATCGTATCTGTTATCCACATTTGGAAAAGTTACAGGAATATTTTTTGAACTTTCCATTCGTGTTCTCATTTCTTCCAATTGTGAGAACTTATGAGCAATCATAATAAATGGTTGCATTTCTGTATCAATGTATTCAATTGTATTTTGATTTTTAAGGATGAACTCATCCCAATCTGTAATTTTTGTTAAGAAATCAGTTTTATTGAGTGAGATTGATTTTATATGTTCTTTATCGAGTTGAGCAATGTTATCAACTACTTTGATGAGGGGTCGATACAATCTACCACTATCACAATATATTCTCATTTCATTACTCAGGTGATCAATAACAATTGATACATTTTTCTGATCGAGTTCGCCACTATCCTTCATTTCCATAAGTTCATCATGCAAGTCTTTAATTTTATCGGTTACACCCATCCAATCACCATTTAGGAATATTTTATAGAGTGATACATTTCTCAATGTTTTCATATCAACATTATTGACTTCACCCAACAAGAATAGTCTGGATTTAAGTAAATTTTTGAGAATAGTATATTGTCCAGTTGACATAACTGTTGCAGATGCAATTATTGACATGTGTTTTGTTAATCCAACTCTGTGATGTTCTGGTGTCTGAACACAACACAACATTCCAATTGATGATGGATGTAGATGTCTTGGACTGGTAAGTTTTGCACTTGCCTGATCGTTACTTGGTGAATCAATACGTCTAAGACACAATATCATCTGTGAATAAGACAACCGTTGTAGTATCTGTGCTACTCCTTGTCTTCTAACCCAATGACCAACGGATAATGCTTTTTTGATTTCTTGTTCGATGATATTTGGTTTAATGTTGTTGATTACATTGGTTGTTGGATTTTCATGTGATTTGTTATGACTTGAAAAATATTTTTTACAATCTCCAAGCATTTTTTTATAGCTTTGTTTGAACAATTCAAAGATTAGATCACCTGGTAGATCAACTCGTTTATTTACATACGAATCTCTGTCTGTTATAGTTGAACGTCCAAGATGAACATTCACTAACTTATTGAGCATGTAACCAATAAAATATGCTTTCTTAAGCATTGAACCTTCAACATGTGGAAGTAAGACATTTGCTAATAAACTCATTAGATGAATACGCTTCTGTTGATTTCTTGTGATTTTATCAGAGTCGCTATATTTTCTCAATATTGCTATTTTTGTAATGAGGTAATCAATTGCTTGTTCTTGTGTTTGAATTGGTCTATCCTTATCATCCTTGCAGAATGATAAACTATTAATGAGAAAATCTATTATTTCTTTGTCGTATTCATCATATGCAATACAATTAATAATGCTTCCATCTGTTTCTAATCCAAGAGCCCTCATGACGACGAATATATTTACTTCCTTGAATATATGCACATTGAGAAGAAGATTGTTATCGGATTTCAATCTAATTATTAATACTTGCATCATACCATTTGGTGTGTATGATTTGGAATTTACTTGAACTCTAATTGTTACCATACCAGATTCCTTTTTGTTGAAAACTTGAGGTTTGTTCTCAACCAATCTGTCTTGTGATATGACAACTTTCTCATTACCATTGACGATAAAATATCCACCAGGGTCATACTTACATTCATTTTTATTTATTTGATGAATTGTAAGGTTGCACCATTTGGATCTAAGCATCAATGGGATGAGAGCAATGGGAACATTGTGTTCTGTTTTTCCAATCATTTTTGTATTCACTTCATCAGTAATGAGATTTGTTGAATCCTGATACTGTGTAACAGTTGCAAGAAGTTTTGCTGAATATGTATGATTGTTTTGTCGTGCATCAGATGGGAACATTGGAGTGATACCATTTTCTAACATTGGACTCTGAATTCTCAAATCAGTAATGTGTAGTCTGTATTTGTAATAAATGTTATTTTCATATCCTTCATAAAAAGTATTATTTCCATGTTCCAACATATTTTTAACATCCTCATCGATAAACTTATTAAACGAATCATACAAGTGTCGATATATGTAATACTTTTTATTGAAATACAAATCAACAACATTGAATATTTCTGATGTTGTAAGATTATTTACTTCTGTGGAGGGAGAGGATTGAGAGGATTGAGAGGATTGGGAGGATTGGGATGACCCTGCTGATGATGACGATGACGTCGATGAGGTTGATGATGACAACGACGATGCATCTTCAGATACCTCATGTTTTCTTGTTGATGCCCTTGTCACCTTCTTAGCACCCCCCTTCATTGACGAGGCAACTGCTGAATTAGTGGATGTCTCCATGCTGTCTTTATTACTTAACATTATACTATATATATTTAGTATATCAATTTTTTAAGTGTGTTACCATTCATAGGGCGTCCTATTCAACCTCCCAGTTGATAGCATCATAATCCCATTTTTTAAGCATTTTATTAGTTTCACCAAAGCAATCACACTCGACAAAGGGTGGATATTGTCGCAATGGTCTATTTGCAGACAATCCTGATGGATGAGATGATATGATTGCAACATGATTGGTTCTATCAATCAGTTGTATTTTTTCATAAGCATTCAACCCCCATAAAATGAAAACTATATGTTTACATTTTGTGGATATGTATTCAATAACTCCATCTGTGAAATCACTCCAAACGTATTGATGACAGTTTTTATAAGCACTACCACATAAGACTGTCAGTGATGTATTTAACAGGAGACAACCTTGTTGTGTCCATGCTTCTAAATTTCCATGTGTTGGCATTTTAGATATGTGTTTATATTTCAATAAATTTGAGTATACATTTCTTAATGATGATGGTATTTCAATACCCACTGGTACTGAAAAGGATAATCCCATTGCCTGAGGTATGATTTTACCTTGGTGTGTTTCATACCCAAAATATGGATCTTGTCCCAATATTACAACCCTTAGATCGTCTAATGATGAGAGTGTGAATGCATTGAATACCAATGTTGGATATGGGAACATAACCAATGGTACTTCCTTTTCACTCCATTCTTTCATACATTCAGATAATTGTTTATTTACATCGCATAACAAATGTTTTAATTCTTTTAACATTGGTTTCCATGATGGATCAATGTGTCCAAATTTTAATTTAACCTCGTTTGTGGGATATTTGACCATCCAGTTTTTGTATTGACTGTATTTATCAATTGTGAGCATTATAATAAATTATGTTAGATATTAGGAAAACAATTTTTTACAATGTTGTTGTATATCTCATTGTACTCTCCAAGACGTGTAACCATGGTTAAATGTGCATTTAATTCATTTGTCATTGTGTCACATAGTTTGTTTAATATTGTAACTATACTTTTACAGTTGTTAATCATATCAATATTTGAATGTTGGGTTATCAATAATTGATTAATTATATTTGTATCAACCTGTTGAGATGGTTTAGATTGTTGAGATGGTTGATATGGTTGAGATGGTTTAGATTGTTGAGATGGTTTATATTGTTTTTCCATATATATTAGTTGATATTATTCATGAATGTTAGTTATGTTGTAGTTGAATGTATCTATCCATGGAGCGCTTCATCATATGAACAATGTTGTGTTATAGTTGAATGTAGCCATCTATGGAGCGACTTCTGTTAGGTAATCAATGTGAGAACATTCAGAACCTGCCTCATCGTATGAACAATTATTTTCTGATTGTTTAATACCAGTTAGATGTCCAATTTGTTCATTTTGTGTATTAACGGATGTGGTAAGAGTGTTAATTTTTTCTATTAATTGTTTTTTAGTAGTTTCCAAAATTTTAATGTTGTGTTGTATTTGTTCTACATCTTCTTTGTTGTTATGAATCATATGAAACATTTTACTGATAGCAAATGAACTATATTGCACAACAGATAGTTTAAGTTCATTCTTTGTTTGGTCTTCTTTAATATGATTACTGATAATGAGAGCAAGTTTAATAATTTCCTCCAATATTAAAAATAATATGTTACGTATTTCAGGATGTTCAGCATCAGGTTCGGATTGCATACCAATGTATAATTTCATCAACAGATCTATATTTCCTGTGAACTTTGAATGTTCAACTATGCCATTTTTTGTTAGGACATATGTTTTGATTGCAGCAGTGTCTGGATTTGTTGGAAATTCATTTTTGATGTATTTAATCACGTCAGATGGTGAGAAATGTTCTAATTCAATATCATTCTTATCGTAAAATATGAACTTACCATTATTGTATTTTATTATTATATTATCCATGTATATACTCTGGTTAGAATATTTACTCTATTACATGTAAAAACAAAATGATTAATATGAAAATGAAATGAAAAATATATGATTATAAATAAACATTATAATCATATGTATGTGTTGCCATACACCACAATAACTAACATAACTTAGTATGCAATGTCATAATAAAACTTTAATAATTTACTTTTTTGCCTTTTTAGCTTTCTCAACCTTTTCAACCTTTTCAACTTTTTCAACCTTTTCAACCTTTTCAACCTTTTCAACCTTTTCAACCTTTTCAACTTTTTCAACTTTCTCAGGCTTTTCAACTTTCTCAGGCTTTTCAACTTTCTCAGCTTTCTCAGGCTTTTCAACCTTTTCAACCTTTTCAACCTTCTCAGGCTTCTCAACCTTTTCACCCTTTTTAGATTTTTTAGGTTCTGGAGCAACTGGAGCAACTACAACCTCATCAGTCTTCTTCTTCCGTGACTTCTTAGCTTCTGGAACTGTTGCTGGAACTGGATCGGTTGCTGGAACTGTATCAGTCACTGGAGCAGCTACAGCCTTACCTTTCTTGGTAGGCTTTTCACTAACAACTTCTGGGGCTTCAACTGGTTTCTCTTTCTTAACCCTTTTCTTTTTTCCACCTTCCTGATCGCTTTGTTCCTTGGAGTCTCTTTTCTTCTTATACACCTCTGATTCTGCAAGTTTAAACAATTCCATAGATTTATACTCATCAGGTTTCAAAGCTTTAACAATATTAATATGTTTGTACGTAATTTCATTTTTGCCTGTTGAGTTTGGTTGATTAATTGTAACAACAACGGGGGTATCGAGTTCTTTAATTCTTCCTTCATACCAATGGAATTTCCTATCTCCAGATGGGGCAGTTTCAAAAACACCAAATTGAGTGGATTCAGGAAATTTAAAACCAGCATGTTCGGAAGCATATTTCTTGTACAGCTTATAAATTGAGGACAATCCCTTGCTACCTGCCAATTTAGGTTTGGTAGCACGATATCTACCATATGTAGTATAAGCGTTTTCAGGGTTCATAAAGACGGCTCTGAATGTTCTCATGGGTTCTTTCTTTTCCGTTGTCTGGTCTGCGGTTTGAGGTGCTGTAGTGTCTGTCTGGCTTGTCATCCGTTATACTTATTTTCCACATTATTATTTTCAAAAAGCAACACACCTATATTAAACATTTATTTTTGTTGTAATTATATAGATGAACAACAATGATTATTTACAAGTAATAAACCATCTTATATATCATGTAACATATCTTTACGACAGTTGTATGATTGATGAAAATGTTAGGATTGAGTACATGACGAAAATAAACAATGCTATATGTAAAATAAACAATGAACACAAAATGGATAAACCAAACCAACCAAACCAACCAACTCAACAAAACAAACCAAGTAAGCTATCCAAGACAAACAATCCCATCCAATTGATTAAATCAGACAAGTTAAGTAAGTTAAACAAATTAGATAGTTTGGATAGATTAGATAGTTCTGAGACACTCGATGATGTGAATGAACAAACTGTTTTTGAAATCATACAAAATATAATAATATCAATAGGTACATGTTCAATAAGGGATATATGTAAGATTTGGAGATGTGATACGAGTAAAACGTTTGAATCACATGAATTAATTGACATACTTGATTTAATTTTTATTCCAGTGGCAGTAGAGTGTGTGAATGAGAGTGATTATGTATTTGGTAGTGTAATTGAGTGTTCAACAGAGATACCAAATGGGATTATTGTTATACCACACATATGTGATTCAGTAGAGCAAGACACTTGTGACAATAGTGATGAAAAGAGTGGATGTGAGTGTGAGTATGATGGGGTTGAGTTGTGCAAATGTAATAATACAAAATTATGCAATTTACAAATAATTGATGATTATTATGTTGTTTCTGTGAATGATGTCAACATAAAGGGTATATTTCGATATGATTGTGTTAATTCATTAACAAAAATACCTAATCCACTATGGAAATATATTGTGGATAAAAAAGAACATATACAAACAATAATTGATGAACATGATGATACACAGATAATTCCACATGAATTTAAAAAGAAATATATTGAAAAAATAACAATTGGGGAGTTACTCACAATAACGGATGATAACGTATTTGTAAAAAAAATAGTTAATCGGTTTAATACATACATAACATATTTGGCTATGAGTTTTAGAGAATTGTTTGATAGTTTTATGCAGTCTGACCTAAAACAAAAGCATTACATAATAACATGTTTGTTAATGGGTGATACAGAAAAGGGTGATAGCAATGCAGGATTATTATTTGGTGTTCTTAAGGATAACACCCACATTGTGCATAACATCATATCGAGACACTGTACAATTGAGGAACAAATAAAACTAACAACACGGTACAATTATGTTGCAGAGGAGTTGAATAAAATTAGTAGTTTGAATAACACAACTGATACAGATATTAAAAAGCAAGTAATTACTAATCATTACATACCCAATGAGATTAAAAAAATAGTACTTGAAAAAATTAATGAAATGAAAATGAATAATATTGAATATTCCAAACATCATCAGTTTGTTAAGATAATAGCAAACTATCCATGGAATTGTGGAGAGGACATATTTGCGAGTGCAGTTACACCAACACGTCGATTATGTAAGATACATAGCATTCTTGAGAAAACATTGAATGATTTAAATGAAATAGTTTATGGACACAACGAATGTAAAAACACAATCATCAACCTTCTTGGTAAATGGTTGTGTAATCCAATGAGTATGGGAAAGGCAATCGGATTATTGGGTCCGCTTGGCGTGGGGAAAACTCTTATTGCAAGAGCATTAGGAAAAACTCTTGGAATACCATTTACACAAATAAATCTTGGGGGTGTCAATGACAGTGCTGTATTAATTGGGCATTCAATTACATACAGTGGATCAGTTCCAGGGTTAATTGTTAAAAGAATGGTGGAATCTGGAAAGTCACGGTGTATTATGTTTTTTGATGAACTTGATAAGACAGGAACAAAGTTTGGTACAAATGAAATACATGATACACTTATACATGTGATTGATCCATTAACGAATAAAGAATTTAATGATAATTTTTTCCAGGATATTAATTTTCCTATTGACAAGGTATTATTTATTTTTGCATTTAATGATATTACAAAGATTGATAAAGTATTATTGGATAGGATGGAAGTAATAGAAGTAAAACCATTTAGTGTTGATGATAAGATTTCAATTGTAAAGGATTACATGTTTAAAGATATATTATGTGATACGGGAATGGTTGATGGTTCAATTTCAATAAAAACAGATGTTATAAACTACATCATAAACAACTTTACCCATGAAGCTGGTGTTAGAGATTTAAAAAGAAATATAGAAAAGATAATACTCAAACTAAACAAAGATAGAATAACACAAATGGATGATACAGAACCAATTTCAATCACAACAAAAATAGTTGATATGTGCCTACACAGAAATAATTTTAACACACGTAAAATTCAACCAACAAGTGAAGTAGGAATTGTAAATGCAATCTACACAACATCTCATGGTGTTGGTGGTATCCTACCAATTGCCATATACAAAAATGTTATTGGTGAAAAATTTGAATTAAAGTTTACGGGACAACAAAGAGATATTATGAGAGAGTCAATGTTGTTTGCATTTACTGTTGCAAGTAACATGATTAGAAAAACAATATTTAAAAAATTTTTAAGTTTAAATCCATATGGACTACATGTTCATACTCCTGATATATCCATCCCAAAAGATGGGACATCATCGAGTGTTGCATGTGTTGTTGCATTTATGTCAGTATTTACAAATAAGAAAATTAAAAATAATATTGCAATAACTGGTGATATCGATTTAAATGGTTACATAAAGGGAATTAGTGGTTTGGAAGCAAAGATATTTGGATGTAAATATGCAGGAGTAAGAGTGGTGTTTATTCCTGAAGAAAATAAATCAGAACTCGTACAAATTGCAAAAAATAACATAATATTGAATGATACTTTTAATTGTGTGTGTGTTGCTAATATAAGAGACATCCTTGATAGAGTTTTAATTGATTTTAAATGTTCTGAATGTCTGGAGGTGTAAAGATATGTGACTATGCGATACCAAATTTAACCATACGTTCATATACTTCCTTGGGGATGTCATCTGTCTTACATGTGTTACATGTGTTACTTGTATGTTCATTTCCAACATTCACGCATTCGAGTTCATCAGTTGTTACATTTTTTATTTTACTACTAATTTTTGTGATTGTAAATTTTGATATATGTGTCATATCAGCCAATTGAGTTTGAGATATTTTAAGATTATTTTGTTTAATAATATGTGAGATGATAGCGGCAGCCATAGAGGGTGGTGTATGGTCTGATGATAACTTTAGTACATTTACATTGGATGACAAATCGATTGCTTCTTTTGTATATAATTTTATAATATTAAGTGTTGTACAATACCTTTTAACAAATTGTTCAATATCTGCAGTATTTACATCAACATCAAACTTTTTTTTAACAAGTATATTTTTAAATTTCTTACAATATTTACTCATTTTTGGTATATCGATGTTGAATATGTTTGCAATTTCTTTTGGTGATCTACTATTTCCATTTCTTTTACATGCAAAGTAAATACTTGCAGCAGCTATGTGATGTCTGTTCATTCCTCTTGATATGCTATCAGATAATTTCTTTTGTTCAGCAACATTATATTCGCAAACTTGTTTATACATATTTCGTGCATCATCTTCTGTACGCTTTGGTATTTTTTCATTTACACATATGGAATGTATTAGGTTGAATGTCTTGTTCATACTTCTGTCGTTGTAGAGAGAACTATTGGAACGAACACATTGTAGATTGTTTGATTTATATGAAGGTGTCGTGATAGAAAAGAAGGGATTTATATTTTCCCGATGACACAACAAATCGTTCATGAGTATTTGACCACATGATGTGCATACAATAATACCCTCATGAACATCCTCAACAATCTTATCATTTGCACATGAGGGACACGATGGAACCTTTGCGTGTGTGATAATAGTTGAATTCATTACAAACTATATTTAGAAAAAAATAAAAATCAATTTTTTAAAGAGATAGAGAGAGATAAAGTGGTATGATGAAATGGTATGATGAAATGGTATGATGAAATGGTATGATGAAATGGTATGATGAAATGGTATGATTGAAATGGTATGATGAAATGGTATGATGAAATGGTATGATGAAATAAAGTGGTATGATGAGATGAATTGGTATGATGAGATGAAATGAAATGATATGATGACATGGTGATATAAAATAACATGGTGAGATGAAATGGTGTGTATATTGTGAGAGTATTATCACGTCAATTGTGATGATACAATAATGGTGTAATGATGGATGATGTACATGTATACATTTATGGTGTATGAATATACGTTTATATGGTATCACTCTGTCAATTAAAAACAAGTAAAATTTGTTTAGAAATTTTTTCTTCTTGTTTAACAGGTTGAATTGTTTTTTGTTCAACTGGTTGAACTGTTTGTTTCTTTCTTTTATTTTCCATATTTGATATATTCATTGCCGATGAGATAAATAATAGATTTTGTTCAACAACATTTATTATATCATTTGCAATAGCCCATTTAAAAAAATTAAGTTGTCCAAGTGTGGTATATATACATTTTTTTTCATTTAGTTCAGATGAAAAATTATAATAGTATTTAAATTTTTGTCTTCTTCTAAATGGGTCGAAGTAATGTTTTTTATATGATTTGAGTTGAGCCTTGTAACTAATTCTGATGTTGAAATAATCAAAGCTAACAGTATTTTTGTCAATTCGTTTCTTTGTGAATTTATTAACGAACCAATCAATCACTCTAAGGGATATATCACATTTACCCTCAATTATATCAACCATTTTCTGGATAGCCTTGTCATCACAATTAGAAAAAAACTTATCAATCATTTTATAATAACATAATTCTTTCTTAGAAAAAAAAGTCATAATATCAATATCCTCATCGATACTTCCAGATGTGTATGAACATGTTTCTGAATCAGTGTCCGAGTTGGACGTTGTATCTACCATGTTTTTATCATAACTATCCATTAATTCTTATAGGGCATTATATCTTTAAGTGTGTTAGAAGTAACGACGTTAAGATAATATATGTGCATCCTTATAACATTTGTTGTAGATTAGTTCTTCCACAGTATCTTTTATGATGTATCTAATTACTTCTACTTGGTCTTTTTGAGAGATACGATGTGATCTACCAATTGCTTGATTTTCAATACTTTTAATTTGTTCTGTTGTGCCATTAACAATATCAAACAATATGATAACCTTTGCCTTTGTGAGATTAGTTCCTGATGCACTATTTTTTGATGATAACATAATAACTTTTGTGTTATCAGTATTATTAAATTCGCGTAATATTTTTGAGCGATGCATAACGTTACCATTGCAGAATACATTTTTAATTCCATTTTTTGATAATGTTGATCCGAGTAGTTTTAGCATATTATCCCATTGGGAGAAGATGATAACATGTTTATCACAATTTTTTAAAAATGTGATAAGTGCTGTTAGTTTTGCACCAAGTTCATTATCACCATTGTCATTAACTCCCCTAACAGCATATATTTGTGATGGTTCCAATGCACCACGACATGTTGGACAATTCTTTTTAATGTTTAGATAACTTGTAATGCATGCCCTGCAAAACATATGTCCGCATATGGTGAATACAAGTTGATAATCAGGTACATTCTCCAAACAGATAACACATTTATGATAGTCATCATCATCATTGTCATTTGATGAACTCGTTGATGAACTACTCGATGCATCGACTGATGAACTACTCGAACTATGAGTAATACTTTTAGAACGTATGTCTTTTATCCTATCGAGAAATCTTTTGTAATACTCGAGAGAAGATTGTTTGCCTGACAGTTCTTTACTCAGTTTAATCAACTCTCTTTCACAACTATCATGTTTTACTTTTAAAGTATGCAGTACCTGAGAATCAATTGAACCACATTGACTGAGTAACTCAATAATTTTTGGTTGTGTCTCATCACAAATAACAATGAATTTATTAATTTCATTGAACAGTCGAGTGTTTGGTGGTGGTGACAAATTTATTTCTGATGAATAACCAATGGTAGACAGTTGATATTTCTGAAGGTCAAATATTTTCATTTTAATATCATGTTTAAATGTTGCAAGTTGTTGTTTCTTTTGATTAAGTTTTTCTGTTAATTCAATCACATCTGTTTCATAGTAAATAAGCATCATGTGTTTGATTTCATCTAATGTTTCACATTTACCAATTAATTTATTAAACTTGTCTGCAATTTTAGGATGGCAACATAATTGTACCAATGTTTCATTATATTCATCAACTTCCGAGTTTGCCTTGTATGAATCATATACAACTCTTTCTATTTCAGAGAAGTCGAGGAATATATTTGTTTCTTTAATTGATGGTACAACACATTCATTTTTGATTGATTCCTTTGTATTTCTGATAAAGAATGAAGTATTGAGGTGTTCAATAATTTCATTATTTTTTAATATGTTTGATGATGACATTGTTGCATTTCTTACTGATGTAAATTGTATTATCTTTTCAAAGTTCAATGAATGCGCAAATGGTGTTCCTGTTACAATCCATTTAAATTTAGAATTTAACCCTTGTACTACATCGATTATTTTGGGTTTATCAGCTAACTCATGGAATTCATCAATTGCAATTCTATGCCAATTAATAATGTTAATATTAACAGCAGTGGTTGCAAAATCAGTTACATCACCACATCCCACATTATGAACACCCTGATATGATTTGTTTGATAAGAAGTTAAATGTTGTAATTACAAAATCTGCATCAAACATTTGACTGTATGAAATCTTATCATGGTGTATTTTTGTGAATAGTTTGTAGACTTTTAACCCGTGAGTTTTCTTAATCATTTGTTCAATCTCATCAAACCATTGATTGCATACATTGTTTGGACATATTATTAATGTAGCTTTTGAATTAAACAGCGTTGGAAGTGGGGGTGCGGATGATGATGACGATGCAGACGATGCTAACGTTGGTGGTTGATATCCAACCAATGGATTGAGAATGGACAACATAATTATTTGAATCGTCTTTCCTAATCCAACCTCATCTACAAGGGCACCGCTGTTGAATGTTATAAAGTTTGATTCTCCAAGTGGAACCAACCCATCATCACAATATTTTACTTTTCCCAAATTCAGTTCTCCACAGAGTTGAACAGTCATTGTTTTGGGATTATTTTCAATATCAATCATTTTTTTAATATTTCGTTTTTGATATGGATACAAATTACATGTTAATATATCTTGGTGATCATCTATTTGTGAATGATAGATTATTACATTATTGACACTGTCGACAAGATGTTTCACAACATCCTCGTGTGTGTAGGATGATATGTATTTTGATTTAACATAATTGTATGCACGAACATATTTTAAGTGGTTTTCACATAATTTTTTCATGAACCGAAATTGAGGAACAGATGTTGGAACATTTAGGAAATAATCATTAAATGTTTCAATGTTGAACCCCACAACAATAATCAATGCAGCATTTTCGAGATATTCAAATTCATAATGTAACACATGATAGAATAGATCCATTTTACCAAATCCACTTATTTCATTAACACGCGTTACATTACAGAATTGATGTGTTGCAAGGAACCTGATATCGAATGCATCTAACATATATGATGGTGAACTGACCACTGGTGAATCCACAACGTCATTGACGTACTTAGCGTAAATAAGATATATCTTATCAGCCTCCATTTTTATTTTTATAATAAGTTATTAATTATTCAATTTTTTTGAGTAGCATGTCATCCTCATTGTGTTCATTATAAAGGGGTCATCATTGGCACGTATACAGTCCTTAACACATTGTATGAGGTAGTCTATTGCCTTCGTTATTTTGGGGATGTTATGTTTAATAACATTGATGTAATTAACCTTATTTGTACCAATGATTGAGGCAAACGATAGGAGGATAAACGTCTTTAAGAAGAAATATGAAAATATAGATGTTGTTTGTTTAATTTCCACATGCGTTGGGTTGGTTTGATATATCTGATTGAGTGTGTCAGCACCATAGAAAACCAATAACTTAGCAACCTGGAACAATGAAAACTTTATCTCATCGTTAATTACATCATTGAAATCCATTTGTAGTAACTGTGAGAACACAACAGAATGCAACACTACTGCATTAAATTCAGTGTAAGCCTCATTTGGTTTATCATTCTCATTAACAAGGAATGTTGTTTCAGTATATTTCGTAAAATCATGATAGATATCATCTGTCATATTAAAATCAAGCCTAAAGTAGTGTATTAATTCATGTATCAATACTTTATATAGTTCCTCAATACGCCACAAAAATATATATGAGCCATTACATGATTGTGCATCCATGCAATCAGTTGTAGAACTCAATCCTGAATTGGTGTTATCAGGACATACAACTTCCAACGCAGGAGGAAGAGATTTTTTTGCTGTACCACACAAAATAATTATGGTAACATGTTTTTTTGTGTTGCTACTTAATGAACGCATAAATTCAACTATTTTCGTCACAAGATTTAAATCTGGTTTGGGTACTCCATTAAATGAATACAAATCAATACTTATGTAGTTTCCCTCAAAATGTTCAAGAAGCATATCATTTGTTTCTGTTTGATATTGGATTTCAAGGGATATCAAATTATTTGCATAAATTGCTTTTCTATCTTCCATTATTTTAACATACTCTGATGATGCATTGGAAAATACCTTATCCATATTAATTAAATGCTGATGTGTTCGATACCATTGAGTAAAAAGATTGTAATTCATTAAATTTGGAACATCTCTAAAATAATCACGATGTTCTCCATCATTGTATATATCTCTCCAGAGTAGATACATGAGTGGATAACCATATGGTTCAGATTGTTCATTTTGTAGTTTTGATAAGGTTGTTGTTTCTTTAAGAGTGAGATTAACTGGCTGTGCATTAATAAATTTTTCTGTTATTTTTTTAATAGTCTCATTTTGGTGATGTTTAAACTGTATATTGATTGTTTTGAGAAATGATGAGATTGTTATAGAGTCGCTATCCATATAGAATAAATATATATAATGTTTGTTATTGTTGTAATTATGACAACCCAACAAACATTGTTATTCTATGGTGTTAATAACCATAACTTTTTTATCAATTAGAAAAATATAAAATGGCAAATCGTTTGGTTCATAAATATCACAATCCAGCAAAACCAACACTAAATAAACCCATTAATCCATTATCACAACAATTGGGTGTACCAAATGAACAATTAGTGAATTATGTTATCAAACCAATTGTTGCAGAAAAGTTAAACGACCGTGAAATGATTCAGAAATTTAATGAAAAAAAAACTCAATATGTTGATGAGGCTAATAAAATAGTACCAAAAATAATGGAAGAATGGTGGAATAAAAGAACAAACGCCCCATACAAAAATATTCTTTTAAATGAAGATTACTCAAAACAGTTTAGAAAAAGAGAAGATCTAATTGTATATAAAATAAATGATGTGGATAAAAGTAAAGATAAGTTGGATAATGAATTACAAAAATTATACAGCATTTTAAAACAACATAACCAAGAATTGGGTCTTCTGTATTCATTGTCAAATCAAGATGACTACAAAAAAGAATTTGAATATGTGAACAAATACAAATATCGTATTCAACATGATCCGAAAAAAAATGGTGATGATGATGTTAAAAAATATTTTATTGAGGAACAAAACAAACTTGCCAAAGAGAGTAGTCGCATTGATAATCTAATTGAAAAATTTATGGAGACTAATGACCTAACAGATGAAGAAATAAAAGAAATTAACAATATGTATAAGGAACGTCAGTTGGATGGAGGACAAACAGTAAGCGGGATAGTCGAACCCAAGGTTGAACATAAAAAAGTTAATGTTACAATTCAATCTAATGTTACAGTCCAATCTAATGTTACAGTTCAATCTAATGTTACAGTTCAACCTGCAGAGCCTAAAAGAATAAATGTTGTTATTGAACAATGTAGCAGTCAACCAGAAACATCAACTATTGAACAGTATAGAAATAGACAGAGGAAGGGATGATGAGTATTATGTAATATTTTTAATGTAGTGTTTTGTGTCAATATAAACCATCATATTATGTATTGAATAATATAATGGAATACATAGTTGGAATTGATTTAGGAACAACAAATAGTTGTGTGGCAATATGGAGAAATAACGATGTCGAGATAATTCCAGATGAATATGGAAATAAGACAATACCGAGTTATGTTGCATATACAAATGTAAATAGATATGTTGGTATTGATGCAAAAAATCAGAGTGAATTAAACCCTGAAAATGTATTCTATGAAGTTAAAAGACTAATAGGACGTAAATATGATGATCCAATGGTAAATAAGGAGCGTCGATTTCTATCATATGACATTGATGAGAGCAACAGAAACATAAAATTAGTATCAAAAATAAAGAACAATGAATTATTTACACCCGAAGAAATCCAGGCTGCAATTCTAATGAAGTTAAAAAACATGGCATCAACATATCTAAAAACTCCTGTAACCAAGGCAATCATAACAATTCCAGCAAATTTTAATGATGGACAGAGACAAGCAACTAAAGATGCAGCTATGATTGCAGGGATAGATTGTTTGAGGTTTATTAATGAACCAACCGCAGCAGGATTAGCATATGGGTTAATGCAAAGGAGTGATTCAAAAGAGATGAAGGTAATTGTATATGATTTTGGAGGAGGAACACTCGATGTAACACTATTGAATATTGAAAATGGTATATTTGAAGTAATTGCATCAACTGGTAATATGCGATTAGGAGGAAGTGATTTTGATAATCGACTAATGATGTACAGTATATCAAAATTTAGTAAGCAGGGATATATCATAGAGGATGTTAAAAAAAATCTATCACGTATGTCACTACAGAGACTTCGTCATAGTTGTGAGCAGGCAAAGAAAATACTATCAACAAATAACAAAACACACATTACAGTTCAAGATTTCTATGATGGTAAAGATTTATTTTATGAGATAACACGGTATGATTATGAAAAAATTTGTTATGACCTTTTTCTATTGGGTATTAAACCCATACATGATATATTAAGAGAATGTAACATCACCACAAGTGATATTAATGATATTATTTTTGTTGGAGGAATGACAAGAACACCAAAAGTAAAACAATTAATTAAAGATATTTTTGATAAAGAACCGAATTGCACAATCAACCCAGATGAGGCAATTGCAACAGGTGCAGCCATCCAGGCATATCTAATAACAAATCAAAATGATCCATTTTCAAAATCTATTATTCTACTCGATGTGATATCGTTGTCATTAGGTGTAGAAGTAATGGGAGGGATTATGGATGTATTAGTTCATCGCAACAGCATCATTCCAATCGAAAAACAAAAGATATATTCAACAGATAATGATAATGTTGAGAGTGTTACGATTAAAGTTTATGAAGGAGAGAGATCACTTACATCAGATAATTTTTTAGTTGGTGAGTTTGAATTAACGGGAATAAAGCCTGCACCAAAAGGTATCCCTGAAATATTGATTACTTTTAAAATAGATCAGAATGGAATTATCAACGTTACCGCAGAAGATTTAGATACAAACACATCATCAACACTTACAATAACAAGTAATAAAAACAGATTAACAAATGAAGAAATTGAAGCAATGATTAAAAAAGCAAAAGAATATGAAGTGAATGATGAAATTAATAGAAGGAATAAACTAATGACCTATGAATTAAACGATCTATGTACAAAGATACTTAAACACACAAGTACAAATGAACTCGCAATCAACATAATGGAATATATAAAAACAAATGAAATTGATGATGATTACTATAAATATGCCACAGAAGAACTACGAAAGTGTTACACAGTAATTACAAAAGATTTGACTGATGCATTTGAAACAACAAATGAGACACTAACAACTGTTTATGGGAGAGATGAGGACATGACCAACACGCCATTTGAAAAAATAGATAATGAAACAGGAATGACTAACAATGATAAAAACGATTTGAAGGAAATTAAGGAAGCATTGAACAATTTGTGTTTTTCAATATTTGATATTATTTCAAGTGAGAACCTAAACATTACATCTGAACATAAAAATGAATTGAGGGATTATGTTGATGATACTCTCCTGTGGTTACATGTGCATACTACATCAAACAAAAATGAGTATGCAATAAAAATAGATGAGATAAATGAAAAATGTAATAACATAATGAATTTGTATAATGATGACATACTTAAACACGACAATGAAATTGATGAATTAAAACAAACATGTTTTACCATACTCGATATGTGCACTGATGATGCCGTAATTGACAAAACGAATGAAACTCTTAAATGGGTCAGAACAATAGAACCAAGTGAAGAACATTACGCTGAATGTGCAAAACGAACAACTGAATTGATAAATATGTTTAACCATGTTATGGAAAGGAATAAAGTCAGTCCCATTGAAACTATTGGTTCATGTGATGGAACAAGTATTTTCGATATTATACAAAGTAAGCAGACAGACATCATTAACAATCTACTAAATGAGGTGGATTAGGTGTATAAAAAAAATGAAAATTTAATATTTTACAATAAATATAAAATGTCCATTAAATTGATTATAGGTTGTATGTTTTCAGGCAAGACTACGGAGTTACTCCAGGAGTGTAACAGGTGGTCAAGTATAGGAAAACTTGCAATTTGTATCAACTACATTGATGATGATAGATATGGAAATGATGAATATGTTTATAGTCACAATGGTGCACGTTATAAATGTATAAAAGCAAGAGACTTAACAGACATATCAATCGACATTATTAGGAGTGCTGATGTTATACTTGTTAATGAGGGTCAATTCTTTGAAGACATTGTTCAATGCACTGTGATATGGTGTGAAAAATACAACAAAAACATAGTTGTATCTGGATTGGATGGTGATTATTTAAGAAGACCATTTGGTAAATTATTGGATTTGATTCCATACTGCAATGAGGTTATTAAAGTTCATGGATTTTGTGCAATGTGTAGTGATGGAACACCTGCAATATTTACCAAAAGAATAACAAATGAAAATGAACAAATTATAATTGGTGTTGATAACTATTTACCATTATGTAGGAAACACTACTTGGGTGAGAGTGAACCACGCATATATAATGGTGTATCATTTGATGAACCATATAAAGGAACAGTTGGTGTATCACTCGACGAATCATTTGATGAATCTATTTATGATTAATAAATAGATATTATGTTAATTTATACCATTTCAGTATAGTCAATTCGTTTTTTTGGCATAACATCCACTGTACCATGTGTTGGATAAATTGATATAAACCCATTATTATACAAATATATCATAACATCGAGAACATACACATCATTGATAAATGGATTATCATATTTCATAATTTTATTAATCTTTTGTGTAAATACATCAATGTATTTACAATTATTTTTCTTTAACCATAAATAGAAATCAACTATTGATGTTCCACCCTTTAAGTTATTGTATATGTTAAAACACTCATCTGTATCATATTTATCAAGTATGGTTATTGCATCTATTGATTTTAATGAATCGAGAGCATTGAATGAAAACAATGGTTTAATTTCAATATTTAACATATTATCATTTTCATATCTCCTTGTACCATTTGCCAAGTAGTTATACAAATCAGTACAATACACATTTGTTGATAAATCATCACATGCAATATATGATGAATAGATAATAACATGATACACTCCAAAGAAGTATGCTAACTGAGAAATAAATGAAATAAATGTTTTATCACTAATAACATCTTGCATATTGACATTACTGTATCTTGCACAATAATTTACATGCATTTGTGTTACACTATCAACTTCTCCAATTTCAATAAAAAATAAAATATGATTGTTGTATATTGTATATAGTGCATATCCATTTGTTGTATTGATTGCATAGTAATCTTTGTAAGCAACAGTGCTATCATATTTTTCAAAAAATAATGTAAAGTGTTTATCATCAAGTGTAATATGTATTTGATTTAGTGGATCAACAAAATTCGAAATAAAGTGATTTACCTTTTCAGAGAAGTTACAGGGATGAACATTGTTAAAAACATCATTAATATTAACTTCTTTATGTTCATATTTATCTTTTCTTGTGATTGATGGATTTTCATTTGATATCCATTCAAACTCATAACGAGTTGTTATTTGTGATGTAAATTGTGGATCTGTATGATAATACACAACATCATCATTTCTTGCCACAAGTTTAAATGAAGTATTTGGTGGGAAAATAATTTCTTCCTCATCACTAAAATGTGACAATGTTTCTAAACAAAGAGCAATACCAGATATATTATGAGGAATATTTATTTTCATAAGTATTTTTCCAAATTTTGTTATGTCATTCTTACAGAATGGATTTCTGGATGTACTAAGAAATCCATTTTCTTTATACACACCTCCTATTTTTAGATTACATATGAAATCATCTTTATGTACAAATCTATAAAGTGTATATGGTTTATCAAACTTTGGGGCATTGAGTATTAAGTTCCACATGGTGTGAATTATTTTTTCAAGATAATCGTTTTTGTAGTTGTAAGTTGTAAGTGACCTCAAATATTTGTTCATTATATAACTACCCTGAAGTGTATAGTACTGGATCATTCCTGCAAGATTGTTTGATATGATGTGTTGTTGATGAGCAATAAGAATTTTTGAGGACAATTGTTTTTCAGTTGCAATATCACAAAGAGAACTCACGTTGGGAAGATTGATATATTTGGACACGTTGTTCTTTTCATTTGCCTCAATTTGTGCAATATTAATCAATTCATTAACAGTGTAGTATGGTTTAACATGTTTAAACAAAGGATCGAATGATGAGTTAATACATGTTGTAATCATTTTTCCTCCCCATGTTGCATATTGATAGAATGCAAAAACATATGATTTAAATAGAAGTGGTATGTTAAAATGTTTCATAAATGATATTGTATTTTCAATGTTATGTTTTTTCCTTTCAATGAGTTGATCTGTTTTGTTTATTTTATTTGATTTTGTATTCTTATTTTGTTTGAGTTTTGATAGTAATATCTCATCAGGAAATCTGTAATTTTTCCAAGTTACATATTCAAACACTTTATCAGGTTCAACAATAAATATGTTACCAGTGTATATATCATACAAAGGAATATGTGTATCTATTTTTGAAATTGATTGTTTAATATGTTGGATATTTTTCTTTGGTTCTGGATATTTCAAAGTGATCGTTCCCCTTTTACTTTTGTGATAATTCAACATATCAGCTTCTGTTGGCACACGGGCATCATTATTGAGTAATTTATTCATAACATCTTGCTTATCAACATATGTTAATGTATTAGAACTTATATCAAACAATACATATTGTTCCATTATAATATGTATAAATAAAAATGTATTAACTATGTAATATGTTACAGCGTAACCTCTATGATTCTGTCAATTCAATTCCCTTAACCAGACTGCCATCAAGAACAAACGTTTGTTTGCTTTGAAGATAACTTTTTAATTCTTTTTTAGGAGGAGGTTTTGCAGAGTAGTTGATACCATACCACTTTTTGAACAAAGTATACATTACATCTAATCTTACAACATCATCATCCTTTCCAGTAGTGTTAGTGCAATCAGTGAAAAATTCATAATAGAAATCACTTGTCATTTTGTATCTGTCTGTATACATTGTAACTGTGTCAGGTTCAATAAGTCCTTCTAATTTGTACATTGGATAATACTTGTTTAATACATACCATGCAAATGCAGGACCCCAACTTTTCATTTTGTCAGATAGTTTAGTATCTTTTTTGTATTCACCAGGTTTTTTTGGATCATCGACAAACATCGAAGTCCAAGGTGTGACACGAATTCTTCTCCATGTGCCGCCATCATCTGAAGGAATTTCAGGTAATTTGTTACAGATTAGTGCTAACTTAAATTGTGGATTGTAGTATATGGGATTTTCATATAGAGCACGTGCTGCAATTCTATCATTACCTGCGACTAATTCTTTCATTTGACCAACATAGATCACATCATTGTGTTCAGGTTCTTGGATACTAAGAAATCTCTTTCCTTTTTTATCTGCCAACTCAGGTGTGGCTTCTCCAGAGTTACCTCGTTTTTTTGTTAATACATTAACTGGAAGGACACCTGCATAATCACCTAATGTATTCTGTAACAAGTCAACTGTCGCAGACTTTCCATTTGAATTGTAAGTGACGTAGTCGTTTTCCATAACATATCGTTGATTACCATCTAACTCAATTCCAAAGTATTCTCCAGGAGCGTCCACATCAACAGTGAATAATACATCATCTCTCATTGGGGAACCACGTTTGAACATTTTGTATTCTTTTAGAATTTCCTCATGTTTCCGTAGATGCCACGTAACTGTATGAAATGGAATGATTGTTCCATATGCGATGTAGTTAGGTAACTTACATATTTTAATATGATGTGCCATACATTCATCATCAGTATCAAAGGATTTGATAACATGTATCGGACCCCATGTTTTTTTAAAGATGTGATATTCTACATAGTAACGTAAATTACTGTAGTATAAGTATGATTTGAAATGTGATCGAACAGCAAGTCGATGATTGTATGTCACACGGAATGATGTTCTTAAACCATCTGACAGAGTTACCTTATAAAATGTATCTGTACCTCTATAAAGTTTTTGTACAACTCGCGTATGATTATCATCACCCAATACTTTATCATTTATTTTAACTTCTGTAATATTTTTAGTATGTCCATCAGCCATATAAATGTTCATACTTGCATCATGACATCCAGTTCCAGTCCACACAATAAATTTTTGATTACATGTGTAACCATCGAAGAAACTTGCAATGAGAGTGAGTACGTATTTGTTCATACTTGGATCTGGTTGGACTTTGTGGAAGTAGTCTTCTATTTCTTGTATCTCTGTGGATTCGAATGTGATCGTGTTGTCATAATCATAACCAGTGTTTAGACATACATAATCATCAGGAGTTGTTTGACGAAAACATAATGTTGATAAATCATACACTCCATTTTTGAATGCGATGATATCATTGTTGGTATCAAGAATTTCAAGAAATTTATCATCAAAGAATTTATATGTACAAGTGCAAATGATTTGTTTGATGAAATTTATATTTTTTAGTTTTTTGAGGACATTTTTAATACCCTTTCCTTTTTTACCAAGTTCTTCGATGTCAGTATCATCTGTAATTGTTTGTAGATATGATGCACCAAGATGTTCGATAGCGGATGGGAGTTCATTTGTAATCTTCTTAACTAATGCACATGCTGAATCATCAAATGACCAACAGTTGTTTTCAAATTTATACCATTTATTTTTTGATATATTGACACATTTAAATATGTGTCCATATAACTTATGAATGAGATTTGCAAAATCATCATGAGAACATGATTCTGTTTCTTTGATTTTCATCATATTGCGTTTGTAGAGAATTTTTTCATATGCATATTTATTATCTTCTTCTGCCCACCAACATAATGATGCGATGGAATACATACGTCCTGTAGTCTTGGCATGAGTCCAAACCTTTTGACAACAACCATTTTCATATTTAGAACTTTGTTTTGAAAATTTAATAAAGTCATCGAGTAATGTTATACTCACATTATGACATGCCCAACCCACACGAATCCAATCATTGTAATCATCTGCACGATGTCGTGATAGGATAAGAAGAATTTGTTTGGAAAATTCTATGTCACATGATACATCACCTGGTGTGGATGACATATTATTAAAATTACCTGGTGATTTAGTAGAATGGTTGTTTGATTGCTTAGTTTGGTTGTTTATTCGATTGCTGTGTGTTTCACTTATTGTGTCACTCATTGTATCATTTGGTAAGTTAAATTGTGTAATATTTGTTTTACAGATGAGTTTTCCTATTTTATCAACAGGTGTGAATTCATCTTCCACAGAATATCTACGAAGAGATGTGAGTGTTACAATGTCATCATCAGTGTATTCTAATGTATCGCATTTTGTTACATCAAAATTATACACGGCAGTGAGTTCGTATGGAGTTCTTCCTTCCTTGTGTGATTTGTACATAAGAATTCCATTACTTATGATTACGGATGGATCTAAAATTTTACTAAATGAGTTATTGTATGGGACATCATCAAAGATACCAGCATCATATATTCTTTTTGATGAGGTATTTAATACATAATATCTTGTTTCGACATTCATTGGAATATCTGGATAGATTATGTGAAAACCATCTTTGTAACAGTTTTCTTTTTTCTGTGTTGGATAATCCTTTTCAAACACAAATGCTTTTATTAAATCCTTTGATATGTTGAATGTTTCCCAAATGACTTCATTTATAATTTTAGTAATTTGCTTAACATGTTTTTGTGTATATGTACGTGTGTTGTAGATTGTATCAAAATCTAAATCTACAATTAGCGGACCGATTTTGTTGGGATTATGTCTTTCAACAATGTGCAAAGGAATTTTACCTATGACGTTTTTATAGACTTTGAGGAATAACTCAAAATCATAACCATCAATGTAGAAACTTCCTCTGCAGTTATTTATATCCTTTGCCATCGGACCGAGTAGGGTATGTGTTATCTTACTCTTGTCGAAGTCCTTGGGGATATAGTGTTTCTGCATGAAATCAACATACGTGTTAATATCAGTATCCATTTTAATATTAACACTGTAAATTATAAATAAATCAATTTTTGATGGGTATGGGTACCATCATAACAAACCATATATGTCTAATCATCTTTGACTACCTTTGTAACCTTTGATTTGGAACGTGATTTGGGCTTCTCTACGACATCCACATCATCCATGGTATCATCCTTTACTTCATCCATCTTTGTAACCTTTGGCTTGGAACGTGATTTGGGCTTCTCCACAACATCCACAACATCTACATCATCTTTTACATCAACCGCCTTTGCTTTTGGCTTGGAACGTGTTTTGGGTTTCTCTACAACATCAACTGCTTCATCTTTTTCTGATGGTTCCTCATCTGTCTTTGGTTTGGAACGTGACTTGGGTTTCTCTACAACATCGACATCATCATCTACTTTTACAACCTTTGATTTGGAACGTGATTTGGGTTTTTCTATGACGTCCGTGGTGTTCGCAGCATCCACAACATCCACAACATCCACAACATCCACTGTATCATCTTTTACTTCAGCCACCTTTGTAACCTTTGATTTTGAACGTGATTTGGGTTTCTCTACGACATCATCCACAACATCATCCTTTTCAACTTCCTCAACTGGTTCTTTAGGTTTAGCTCTGGATTTCGATTTAGGTTTAACATCTGATGTGACAGTTGGTTCGACTGCACGTAGGGGCGTATCAGATGTTCCCATATTAAACATATGATTATTTTCAGAGTTATCATGTTCAATTGATGGTGCTACCGTTGTAGGAACAAGAGTGTTGTGTTGTTTATACAGTGCCTCCATATTTTTGTATGCTATTCTATGATATTTTTCCATTAGTGTTACGCATGAATAGATCATCTCATACAGCTGTCTATGTTTATTAAATGTAGTATTTAATTCATCAATTGTCATAGAGACACATGATGGGGATATATCAACAACACGACCCTCGAGGGTTTGCAGTTGAGTATTAACGCTGGTAAGGAGTTCATTGATATTATCGAGGCGTTGCATTTTGATAATATATGTTAAAACATTTTTTTTTCAATTTTTTCCTCATCAAAATCATCGTCTTGTTCAGTAAATATGGTATTAAACATCTCATATTTAGACCTATCCTTTTCATTCAAAACGTGGTTTACCTCATCACATGTCATTATATTTACTGGGGGAAGAGACTCAACAAAGTCATTTACTATAGCTATATATTCATCATTGTCAGGTGGTTCAAAGTCATCACATAGTGATTTCGATAGGATATCAAATATTTTAACCTCATCTTCTCTTCCAAACAATTTCGTTCTCACACCATTTCCAAATTCATCTTTACCATCCATAAACAAATACACAACAAATTTTGAGATAAACAATGGAGGTAATGAATTCCATGTTATCCTTTTATGTTTAAACATATCATCGTATATACGTGAATATGTATAATCTCTCTCACTTAAATATACTTGTTTTTTAGTATCAACTGGAGAAATAGATGGGGGAATAGATGGGGGAGTGTCTTGAGAAATTGATGATGATATATTTGAGGGAACATGTGTGTCATCACACCCGAGTTTAGTAACCTGAGAAATTGATGATGATATATTTGGGGGAACATGCGTGTCATCATACTTGAGTTTGGTAACCTGAGAAATTGATGATGATATATTTGGGGGAACATGCGTGTCATCATACTTGAGTTTGGTAATAACTATCTCACATTGTTCATTTGGTGACATGGTGTGATTATTTGAACCAACAAAATCAATAGAATTACAATTGTTACTACTACATATATTAATGTCACACTCACACCTAATCATGTTAGCAACCTCCATAATTGATAACTTACAAGCGTTAAATCCATGTGTATCGTAACATGAACAATGTTTCAACAAATTAATCAGGTCATAATCATCCAATAGGTTGTATAGTCTGTTATCAGGAAGTGATACTATTTTTAAATCACTGTTGATATAAAATTTATTTACAACAATGCTGATATCATCCGTAACAATATGTTTAATAGTAAAACGACTAAAGAATATTTTCAATGATTGTTCTGAAAACATTTCATTGACATGAACACAATGTTTAAAAATATTTTTTATAGATTGCATCATTACATACAGGGAGCTACTGAATTTTTTCAAAGAGTTTACTTTGATTTCATCCTCATAGTAATCATACATGTCAGTATTCATAATAATACACAGTAACAAAAATAAAACATTATTGATGCACACTGCAAACTATATATATTCTTAGCATGTAGTATATGGAGGAGAGACGTAATGAGATTGAAAAATATATAAATATGTTGCGTCCAAAAGAAAATAAGGAAGAAATCATAAAATATCAGATTAATCAGATTAGAAACAAGTTTGTTACATTAGATAGATATGAATATGTAACACCAGAGGAGTTATCAAGAGGAATGGTGATTAGATATGTAGATCTATGTCTTAACAAGGTATCCATTTATGGAATAGTTTGCAGGATGCAATACTACCCACAAACAGGTGATGAAAAAAAAATAAGATCGGTGTTGCTATTCAATCCAAGTTTAAGATTTTGTTGGAGAATAACCCCAAAGAGATATTACATATTTCACATTGATAGAAGTAGGTTTCGTAGGAACAAAGTTAAAAAATTTTTAGGACAGCTTGGTATATTGAATGAGACTGACAGAAGACAAGACATATAACACTCCACCAATAACATACACTGATATGTTAGACACCGACGATATAAAAGAAAAATTACAAGATTATGAAAAGGTTGATGATATTGCCACGATATCACTTGGTACGGAATTAAGATATTTTATGATAGAAGAAAACGGAACTGCAAAATTTAGATTGGGTGGTAGATTGTTTAACAACAATGGATTACCAAACTATGTTGTATTAGTGGGTGCCAATAGACTAACATGGTGTGTGGATGTAAAAAAAGCAGTATTCTTTAAAAAAATATCATGTGAGAAACTTAAAAATGAATATGAGGAGGAACTACAAAAGAGAGATGATAAAATAAAACATTTGGAGGAACAAAATAAAAATTTGATGAGTAAGATAAGGGAATTACGAAAGCAACTGGGAGTGAAATAATAATAGTCGTAATAGTAATAATAGTAATAGTAATAGCAACAGCAATGGTAATGGTAATGGTAATGGTAATAGCAATAGTGATAGTAATTATTTATCCATGTAGTTCTCCCATGCAGTTCACCCTATCACCCCATTTAGCCATCGTCGTCATTTAGAGTTGTTTTAAAACCATGTATATATTTATAATGTCATCCAGTAGTGGAAGCACTGAACATGCAGATTACAAGTATAAAATTATTAATAATCGATTTATTGTGATTAGTGAGATTGGGAGTGGGTCATATGGTTGTGTATGGCTAACATATGACATAGTTGTAAAAAAATACTTTGCTATTAAAATCCATCCATGTGAATACATCAAACATGGGAAACGTGAGACACTTGTAAATGAAATTGTTAAAAATAAATGTCCATACTTTGTTGAACAAATGACTACATTTGATTGTGTTATTGATGATGACGAATGTTATTGTTGTGTAATGGAACTAATGTCATATTCAATGTATGGAATATGTCAAAAATATAAACCATATAAAAAAGGGTTGCCATATAATTTTGTTGTTAAGGTAATATACCAAACACTTGTTTGTTTAAACAATATGCACAAGAAAAGAATAATACATGCAGATGTAAAACCTGAAAACATATTACTCGAGGGAATACGGGATGAGGAAAGATGTATTATTGATAAAATAGGTGTAATCAATACTAAAAAAGCAACAGCAACAAAAATATTGGAATTTATTAAAAATGCATTGGGAGATAATAATGAGAGTGATGAGGATAGTGACGATGATAATGATGATAACCATGATAACAATGACACCAATGACAACAATGATGAGATAACATCAGACACTTACAGTGATGCCACAATATCCATCTCGACCGATGAGGGAAGTGATAGTGATGACGATGATACTGTTTCTACACATGAACCAAAAATAGAAAATAGTTGCATTAAACTCACTGATATGGGTTTGTGTGTATTTCCAGATCAACACATTAGAAGAAAGCATATACAAACATGTTATTACAGATCGCCTGAAATACTATTAGATGTTGGATATGATGAAAAATCAGACATATGGGCTACTGGGTGCACAATGTATGAACTGTTAATAAATAAAATAATGTTTGATGCAGACAGATGGATTAATGACTACACTAACAAACATCATTTGTATTTAATAATTGAGAAATTAGGATTTCCCCCATTGAATATGATAGAGGCAAGTCCCAAAAAAGACTTATTTTTTACATGTGATATGAAAAAAATAAGAGGATACAATGAAATAGCATTTAGTCCATTGCATAACGAGATACACCTTATAAGTAGATACAAAAATATCACAGAAGAAGATGAAAGAGACTTGGTAGATGTAATGCATAAAATGTTACAATACAATGCATCAGATAGACCCTCTGCTGAGGAATTACTGAATCACAACATATTTCGTAGTTGTAAAACTCATTGAGTATAAAATGAAAAGCGACGTGTGTAGTTACCTGGATCACATGTCATGTCATCAGGTTGAGATCGATCAACATAATCGATATCTTTGTAAGTGTTGATTTTGGGAACCTCTACTTGGAACATATCAACGAATAGAGTCATGTTGTAGTTTATAGTAGCATATAATGTAATAAGGAACATAACAATTAAAAAAAATCAATTTTTGTCAGTATATACTTTATAATGTCTGATGATGTTGTTTATGAATTTCAGAGTAATGATGATGTAAATGAATATGTGGGCAAAAAAGTTGCCCTTGTTGATGCAGACGAACCATGGTTTGGAACATTACCTGTAACACAAACACAAGAAATGTTTGGAGAATCAGCGAATCATGGGGATGATATATATATACTATTAACAATATTGCTTGTATTCTTAATTTTCATATTGTTGTTGAGATAGTATGGTGACGTATAGTAACGTGTAGTGTTCCATTATAATGTTACATCAATTAGTATGCATTGATGTAATATAAGTTATTTAAAATGTTAATTAAAAAAAGTTATTCTTTACTTCTTACCCTTCACTGGTTTTTTAGGAGGAGGAGCTTTCTTTTGAGGTTTTTCTTCAACCTCGCTATCATCACTGTCATCACTGACTGCATCATTTTTAACAACATTTGCAGTTGGTTTTACTTCATCTTCCTCATCATCATCGTCATCATCACTCTCAACCTTTTGAGGTTTAGGTTTTGGTGCTTCGACTGCTTTTGGAGTAAATCCTCCACGTTTGAATACATTAGCATTCAACCTATTCATAGAACTTCCAGCAGGAATTTCAGTGATAAGCATCATACAGCAATCAATTGTAAGACTGCAATCTCTCTTCTTTGTTTTTGGATCAGGTGTTTTCTTAATCCACAATTTTTTAAATCTCAGAACAAACCGAGCAGTGCAGTTCCACACAAAGTATTTCTTTAGGTCGAGATATGTTTTGACCTCTTCTGGTTCATCCTTAATAGAACCATCAGGTTCAGTAAGATAGATTTTAACATCAACCTTAGGATTTTTCTCATCAATCTGTTGCGGATCCTTCTCAAAAGGAGTTGGAATTTTTGCAATGATATTGAGATATTGTGGATAAGGAGATTTCTCTTCCCCTTGGTCTGGTCGAGTAGAAGGATCTTTAATGAATGAGAGATAATCGAGATCACTCTTATACATTTCCTTTCCCTTTACCTTTTCACGAATAATCTTGTTACCATTGTTGATGTTTTTGATATGATATTTATCGAGAGGGATTAATACCTTTTCAAAAAGATCAACTGTTGATTGTTCAGTAGATACATTGTTCAATCTGAAAAACAGACAATCCTTTTCAGTTTTAATATATTTTCCATTGATTTTTGGAACATAGCCTGCTTTATCCATCTTAATCGGTCCTGTAATAACCATCAACCTATCAGATTTCTCACTGACCTTGTTGGGGTTCTCTGGATCACCATAGTTATAGTTTGGGAATGCATTGTCTTGTTTTCCCTCAAGAGACGACAACACTGGGCTGATTGAGTATCTGGTAAGGTCAAAATCTTCGACATCGACAGTTGTATTTTGAGAAGCCATTGTTTATGTTATATTATTATATATTTAGGATGCCAAAATGTTCGAAAATCAATTTTTTGCACAGAGAGATGAAATAAAATATCTGTTACTATATATATGTCGAGTATTAATCATAGCAAACTATCAGAAATGAGTAAAAGGCTAAAGGCTAAGAGTGATATGGCTGAGGAAGCCCTTATTAATAAAGAGGATGCCACCAATGATGATATATCAAAGAATGCCTCAAAGACATACCTAACCAATGAATTCTATGATAAGGTCATCAAATATGTGAGTACAGATGACCTTATACGTAAGAAGACAAAGGAACATAATGATTCACTAAAGAACCTCAAACAAAGCAAAACAGAATATGAGGAGTTCATAATTAAATACCTCGGAACCATAGGAGAGGAATATGTGGATATTAAGGGAAAGGGTAAGATTACAAGAAAAGAGAAGATCACAAAGGGTAGTATTAAATATAATAATATAAAGGAAAGCCTCACTGAACAATTGATACAAGATGACCTCATCCCTGATGATGGCGAACGTGCTGAATTTGTTGAGAGTGTATTGGGATTGATTGAGGATAAACGGGAGGTGAAATCAAAGGTGGTTCTCGAGAGGACTTTTGAGAAGAACTAAAAAATGAAAACATAATATGTTATTGTTACCCTAATGAAACACTTTGACCTAAACTCATATTTGCAGAAAATGAAAATCATAATCAATACTATTTTATCAAGACCTGAAAAAAATACACTAACATATGATATTCTCGATACCAAAAAAAGTATCAAGAATAAAATGATTGCATTGGAAGAGAAACATAGACAAATGAAAATAGGTGATATATGGCAGGAGGTATTGGGAAATTATGATGGATTTGAAAATTTGGGATACAAACATAAAACAGGATTAGATATATTATCTCGTTCCAGAAAAATAATAATAGAACTCAAAAATAGAACAAATACTGATAATGCGTCATCAAGAAAAGCTAATTTTGATAAATTGGTAAATTTTAAAAAAAGGCATCCTAAATACACATGCATATATGGTACAATAAATGATACAACAAAACAAAAAACAAATGATGGATATATTAAAATAATAATTCATGATGGTGTAGAAATAAAACAATATACAGGAATGGAACTTCTAAAACTAATATTAGGTGATGATACTGATGTTATTATTACGTTTATAAAAAATACTATTGATGAGTTCATACAATAAACTAAACTCATCTATTTAATGCATCATATAATGAACGACCTACACACAATGCAAGTTTAACAGGTACAGCATTTCCAATTTGTTTATATTGAGATGCCATACTACCAATGAACTCATATGTATCATCAAATGTTTGAATTCTTGCATATTCTCTAATTGTTAATGGTCTATCTTCTAATGGATGGCAACGTTCTGTTTGTTTTTGAGATGGAGTACATAGCAACGTTAATGATGGCTTTTCCATTGATAATCTATAGAGAATGCCTCTTTTACCTCCCCCAGATGAATAACTATTACCAAGATATTCTCTTTGTTTATCTTCTGGTAGGTTTACCCAACATCCACCCTGTGGTATTAATTTAAATAGATTTATTTTGGTTGTGTTGTATTTTGCTCCATCTGATGTTGGGACATTTTGCAAAACATCCTTTAATAGAACATGATGTGTACTTTTTTCAGGATATGTAAATGTTATATTTTTTGTTTTCAACAATCCTATTATGAAAACACGTTCTCTTTTTTGAGGTACATTGTAATCAAATGCATTTAGAACTTTATAAGTAACATCATATAAATTTTCCTTGTTTAATAATGTAATAATTGTTTGAATAGTGTCGCCTGAATTATGTGTTATCAAACCTTTTACATTTTCTATCATAAAAATTTTTGGTTTAATTGTATGTATCATGTTAGCAAAACACACCATTAATTGTCCTCGTGGATCATCTAAACCTTTTCGTAACCCAGCTTGTGAAAAACTCTGACATGGGACACCTCCTGCTAACAAATCTACTCTTCCAATATACTCTGTTAGTTGTAATTGATCCATAGATGAACAGATTACATTTACATTGTTATGGTTTTTTTTCAATGTCCTACAACAATCCTTATTATTATCATTTAGTAGTAGGGGTGTAAATCCAGCTTTAATGAGACCACTGCTTAATCCGCCACCACCTGCACATACTTCTATAAATGTGTATTTAGTTGGATGCATTGTTATAGCATCTATAGTAATAAGTATTTTAATCAATTTTCCTATTGATTAAAAATAAATAAAACGTGTTACACTCATTATCATCACATTACCAAATTACTTACCTTTTACCTTAGTTTTCTTTGAATCACTATAAAATCCATTAATTTTATCGTAATCTGCTGGTTGAGAACAATATGGAGGAGATACAGGAGATAATCCAATTGTCATGATACCGAGAGAAGCCACATGATATTTAATAAACAGTGGATAGTCATTCCTCATATACAGTTGGATATCCTGACATAGATTTACACATTTACCAAATGTAACCAAATATTTCAATTCATAGATAGCCTGAACAATGCTAACATTTTCATCACAACATTTAATTTGAACACCAGAATCTGAATTAGAAAATTTCTTAACAAGGGAACAACTATCACCGACACATTTGAAAGTGATTTCATTACTTGTGCAGATGATTTCTACATTATCAGAGAATTGGTTCATCTCTCTGCACATTTTATGAAAATCATTTGATTCCATATTAACAGACATCTGAAATTCTGCTTGTTGTGGTAGATTTTTATTCTGTTCATTGAGATCCATGAGTTTTTGTTTGTAGATGCTACTGGATGATTTCGTGTTACTGCTTGTTTGAAATTTGATGTGTTGTTCATCATCTTGGTCAATTGACAGGGTTACAATGCATTCTCTCTCCAATGTTTTTAAGAATTTATGTAGTTGTTGTAGATCGAGACCAATACTGTGTTTTTTGTATTTGACATGGAATTCAGAAAATTGCGAACCCTCGAGTTTGATATATATGAGTAGTGTTTGGTGTTCATCAAACTCAATTATCTTAATACCCCCCTTTTCCAGGTTCTTCCCATCACATGCAGTCCCAGACCCTGGTAGAGGATCAGATGGGTCAGGTTGGATAAACTCCATCTTGAACTCATGGAGAACCTCCTTGAGTATGTCAAACAACGTCTTCAAATCATTACTGTGTTCAGTCCTGATCTTCACGATATTGTTACTCATATTTGTTGTATATGCACTTTTCCTTTAGATGTTATATATTCAATTTTTCGTATGGAACCATAAATAAAAATATCATGCAGGTGTATGTCGAGTGAGGTGACAGATAACGATTGCTGGAACACTATAAGTGAAAATCTTTGGAATCCTCCAACAGATGGTTGTTGGGAGACTAATTTGAGGGTATTTTGTAAAGCATTTGTGTGGTCATATATTGGTACATATGTATGCCTAACAATATATAATTATATGGCTGCTTAAATTGATATATAGGTGAGTGTGTAGAATAGTTAGGGATGTTGCCATATACATTCCTATAGTTCATCATGGTATTATTACAAAAAATAATAATTCCATGATATATAATATATATGTCATACGAACTAATAAATCCATTAATTGCTGGAACATTCAACATTAGATTTGGTGCTACTGATCCACTGGATGCAGCAAAGATGTTTTGGAATTCATTTACTACAGCTAATAGTATTAACTACACGCCTCAGTTTGTATTCACAATGAGAAATATTGTCGACGACAGTTTGTATCATTTTATCGTCAATGAAAAAGGTACAACATCAAATGTTACAAAATTTACCATTGAACTATACAATGTTGAACCAAGCGGAAAATACATCGATCAATTTCTAAAAGAGGTTGATAGAATGCGGCTTCTTTTTGGTCTACCTCCAAGAGAAAGCGTCCATGATGAATGGGATGATGTAGATAAGGGTAAGGAAGGATTTTCAATATCTGATGACATTATTAAATATGTTAAAAGCCATAAGGCACTAAAAGAGATTGCATATTACTGGTATTGTCCATCATTGTATGATATCAATGTTATGTATTCACCACTGTTTAGCCAACAACCATGCCCATTTGTGCAACTGTGGAATCCTAAATTTTTCTAAATTGTAATGGGTAGTACGTGAGACTGCGATGATTGAATGTCCACATAAATGTGGATAAAAATCTTGCGAACAACAAGTCAAATTAAATAATTAATTATATATGCATTGGTTTGTTTAATACTTAAAGATATACTTACATTGTATTTATAAAGATGGCGTTGCCACACAATATTAATAGTGTTACTATTGATGGTAAAATACTACGATATGTAGAAAGATATGATGAACAATGGTATATGATGTCTGATATTAAGAAAATTTTAGGATATCGATATGTTAGTGGAGATAAAGTAAATTACGTATCACCATGCAATGTGAAAAATATTTCATTAAAGGGAACATGTCGTGGTAGAGGATTAAGTCATTTTAATGGTGTTAATACAAAAGGAGTAATGGAATTTATATTATCATCTCGTAAAAGAACCAACAGAAAATTAAATGAATATTTCAATGTAGATATTCAAAATTCTTCTATCATGTGTAAAGAAAGTCAAATAGGTACAGCCATAACTGAAGTTTTTCAAGATATAAATATTGTTCCACAATATAAAGTTATTAGGGATAACACTATTTATTACATTGATTTTTATTTACCAGATCACAAAATTGCAATAGAAATAGATGAATTTGGACATGCGGATCGAAATCAGACAGATGAAGTTGACAGACAATCATACATTGAGGATAAATTATGTTGTCAGTTTATTAGATGTAACCCAGATGATCCTAAATTTAACATATTTAAACTAATATTTGAAATTAGAATGGTTATTAAATAAGAGCACCTCACTACAATATTTTTAAAAATTAAATTTTTGGTATTGCATATAAAAATAAGTATATGCAATACTTCGTTGAATAGATTAATAGAAGATAAAATGTTGTGGCAATCGATTGAGATTAATCAACATTGATGATACAGAATTTCTAAAAAACACATAATGAAAAAAAAATGTTGTAAATGAATAAAGAAGAAATTTTATTAGTTTGTATTCATACTAATAATTATATCCTTTACGACTCAGGTTGAATGGGTTTGCACATGATATTTTGGATAACATCAAATTTCTTATAGGGTGTTGATGTTCTTATAATATTTTCGATTTTCTCCAACAACACACGAGGCATACCATCAACAATTTTAAAGTTGAAATCATCATACCATATTTTAATAAGAATACTATTTTTTTTAATAGCATATGACACTCCATTTACACAATTGCTATCAGGGATGAATGTATCATTCATAATGAGGAGACACAAGCACATCAATATCTCAGAACCTATATCAATATTTCCAGTGATGCTACTCATTTTGAGAGAACAGATGCCACCATTTCTATTTGCATCATCTTCCCAAATTGGTTTAATCTTGTTTTTCATGATAAAGAATTGATATTTAGATTTATCAAGAAGATAGAAATGATTGAAAAATGACCAAAATGTTTGTAGGTTATCAATAACATACAACAGTGTATAGTCACTCTCTGTCCATTTATCACAGCTATTGTGATGGATCCACACAGACCATTGGGCATTTAGGAAGCAGTTTGAACCACTGTCTTTAATTATACTATCCTTACTATCCTTACTATCCTTACTATCCCTACTATCCTTACCATCCTTGCTTATACCCTCCTTAGAATCCTTATGTTGCATAGAGGACAATACGGTTACTGGATCCATAATATTATGATTACACATTATATTATAAGAGTTTTATACATCAATTTTTTGGCACAACATGAAACACGCTTATTAGGCTGGCTATCTGTATATCCTCATTTGGACATGATAACAGGTTCATTTCTATCTGGCACAGGTTAATAGTTATATTGCAAAAGGTTGCCTGGTCTATACTTTGTGTTGTCAGGAAATCGGTTATCATTATATTTGATATGCATGTTATGATGTCGTTGATTGTATAGAAGTTTTTAGTAGTAATTTCTTTTATATTTTTATATGCATCCTTTATTTTTTGTGTGAGCAGTATCTTATATATTAATTTGATGTCATCATTTGATACGTATCCAAAACATTTAATAAGTTTTTTATTATTGATAACATCATATGTTAGACTGGAAGAGTGTAACGTATTGATTGCCTTACGTAGATCACCTTTTGAATTTTCTATGATAGTGTTCAAACTATTTTCTGTAATTTTGATGTTATTGATGTCGATGATTTCTCTTAGTTTATTCATAACATATGTTTTTGATACGGGAGAGAATTTAAAGACTACACAACGTGATTGAATTGCAGGATTTATTTTTTTGATGTGATTACATACCAAACAGAAACGTACATTTTCTGAATACTTCTCTATAACACTTCTAAGCATTGATTGTGCATCGATTGTCATTGCATCTGCCTCATCGAGGATAACAAGTTTGAATAATTTGTAATCAGTTACAAATGAACCTTTTGTAACGATGAAATCTTTAATTTTGTTTCTTACTACCTCGACACCTCTCTCCTCTGATGCATTTAACTCAAGCACCATTATATTGTGATATTTACCATATAACTCACGAGAGAATGCCCTAATGATTGATGTTTTGCCTGTTCCTGATGGTCCGTATAGTAGAACATGTGGCATCTGTCGAATGGCTACAAATTTTTTCATTATCTCAACTGTGCGTACATGTCCCATTATCTCATCAAGCGTTTTTGGTCTATATTTCTCTATCCAAGGTAATTGCTTATTTGAGGTTGATTCACATGGTTCATTATTGAATTGATCCATCCATTGCATTATTTCATGTTTATCAAGTGTCCTATATATGACCTTAGTATTTGCTACATATTCACTTATTGTTAGGCATTGTTCGGTAGATGTCTCATGATAGTCAGTTACTGTATCGGTATCACAATATGTATCGTGCATATCTAATATTAAATAAAATATAGATTAAATTTATATCAATTTTTCAACATGAAATATACTACAATACAGTATTGCATGTGTTACATTAAGAATACATTTGAAAATCTATCAAACAATATATTCCACATTAAGGAGATTAAAATCATTGGAAAAAAAGATAGTTGGGTGTATTTAAAATATTTGTTGATAATGACATGTTACTACTTTGATGTATCATGGATTGCAAAGAAATATGACAGGATGAATAATTACTATATCAAATATCACTCCCCAAATAAACAATTCAAAACAATTGTAAAATCTAAATTGTCAAGAGTTCATGCATCATTAAATATCATATCACATAATGATGCATACACACACATTCGATTAAATAAAAATTTTACTATCATTGCAAAAATAGAAATTGGAGATGTTGATATACTACCATTGATATGTGATTACATTAAATACAATCAACCAATAACAATCAAAAATATATTACTAATAAATAATATATATTATGATGATGATACCCTAATTACATTATCAGGATATCATAAATTTAATGGATATAATGTTCAAATGGGGGTAATGGATGTGTTACATGTTGATATAGATAAACTCACATCAGATGAATACAATGGATGTAAGGATATGAGATAAGGCAGAGGTATGATAGAGATATGGTAGAAACATGGTAGAAATATGGTAGAAACATGGTAGAAATATGGTGGAGATGTGGTATAGATGTGGTATATATGTGGTAGAGATATGGTAGAGATATGGTAGAGATATGGTAGAGATATGGTATAGATGTGGTATAGATGTGGTATAGATGTGGTATAGATGTAGTGGAGATATGGTGGAGATATGGTGGAGATATGGTGGAGATATGGTGGAGATATGGTGGAGATATGGTAGAGATATGATAGAGATATGGTAGAGATATGGTAGAAATACATACTCTGGTATGTGGTGATATAATCACATCATTACAGTATCACATCATTACAGTATCACATTATCACATTATCGCATCATTACAGCATCACATTATCGCATCATTACAGTATCGCATCATTACAGTATCACATTATCACATTATCGCATCATTACAGTATCACATCATCACATTATTGCATTATCACATTATTGCATTATCACACAATTATATTATCCCTCCATCTCTATCCCCCATCTCCATCACTCCCTCACATCATCATCCTCCTTACCAGTCTTCTAAATCTTTTCATCATTCTTATCAGTCTTCTCATTAATATGTTGCAATATAAATTTGTGGTGGGATTATATTGATATCAATGAAGGGACATGATATGATGCATCTATCAATTAAGCAGTATGATGACCTACAAGATGAACATGATGAATACGTGTCATCTGATGATATATCAAAAATATTTGAGTGGTTATATGTTGGTACCTTAGAAGACTACCATAAAAGAAATTATGAAAAATACAATGTAACACATATTATAAGTATAACAGATGTAAATCATAAAATTGACAATAATTTAGATAGTAGCCATCACCTCATCGTACATATAAATGATAATTCAGATGGGATAATATCAAAACCAATCTCACAATGTCTTCGATTTATAAAACAAGTAAGAAATGAAAATGGAACATTGTTTGTTCATTGCAAGGCTGGTAGAAACAGAAGCATTGTTGTAATTGCAGCATATATGTTATTATCTGATGAGGAAACCTTAACAGAATATAGAAATGATGTGGATAAGTGCATATCATTTTTGGAATTTATGCGGGGTGGAGTGTATATTAATTTTGGATTTATGCATAAATTAGAAGTATTTTGTTCAAGGTATGATAAAAGTTTTGATGATATGGTTGATATGTTTAATAATAATTCGTGGTGATGCATAGCAACGCACTTATATACCATCTTATATTACCCTCACCATACAACCACACGAAATTTCCCCGTGTGTTTATATGTCAAAAAAATGAAAATAAAAAGGTCACTTAAATAAAATGTACTCATTATATAGTAATGGATAAAACGTATTCATACGATGACTACGATGTCAGTTCCATCGAGCGTATCGACTTCGACATCTGGGGGAATGATGAAATAAGGAAAAATTCCGCATTGAGGGATGAAGCGATAGGCATTGAGATACCCGAGTTATATGATAACGGGGAACCAAAGAAGGGAGGGTTAATTGATCTAAGGATGGGTACTACATCATTCGATACCCCATGTGCCACATGCAGGCTCGACACGACATACTGTGTTGGACATTTTGGACACATTGAACTGGCAGAAAACATATTTCACATTGGATACATTGCATATGTTCATAAAATTTTATCATGTATTTGTCTGAGATGTTCTAAACTATTGATTGACAAAAATGTTCAATTAGTTCAAAATATAATTAAGAGGAAGACCTCAAAGGACAGACTATCTGCAATAAGAGAAGTAGTTAAAAATGTAACTCATTGTGGTAAGCTTAATTATGGATGTGGAGGAGTAGTACCAAAAATCAAAATAGACACAGGAAAGAAAACCACAGGAACTGTATCATTAGTGGTTGAGGTTGAAGTTGCAGGAACCAAAGGTGAAGGAGAAGGAAAAGTTAAATCCAGACAGGTTCTCACTGCAGATGTTGTATATGATATTTTGAAGAACATGAGTGATGATGATTGTATGATACTTGGTATTGATCCGAAAAGAACAAGACCAGAGGATATGATACATAAAATATTCCCAGTTCCTCCAGTACAGGTTAGACCATCAACAAAAGGTGATTTTATGGGAGGGACATCAATGGAGGATGACCTCACAAGACGTCTTGCAAATATTGTTAAATCAAATATGAGGGTCATTAAAAGTAAGGAAAATCAAAACGATATGAACTATCGTTTTAATGCACCAGAATCAGTTCAATTGTTGCAAGTACATGTTGCATCATACTTTGAATCTGACTCAGTTACTCTTCCAAAATCTGAACAAAATAACAGAGTGTTGAAATCAGTGACTGATAGAATTAAAAGTAAGGAAGGACGTATCCGTAGTAACTTACTTGGCAAGCGTGTAGATTTCACTGCAAGAACAGTTATTACATCTGATCCAACAATTAGTAATAATCATTTGGGTGTGCCAGTTAAGATTGCAACAGTAATTACATTTCCTGAAATAGTAACACCTGAAAACATCGAACAAATGAAGGAGTTAATACACAGAGGGAGACATAATTATCCTGGTGCAAATTTTGTGATACAGCAATCAAAGGGAAATACAAAAGCATCACAAATTGACCTAAGATACAGAAGAGAAAAAATCGATCTACATGTTGGAGATATTGTTGAAAGGCATTTGAGAGATGGAGACATTGTATTACTCAATCGTCAACCCACACTCCATAAACAATCAATGATGGGGCATTATGTTGAAGTCATTAATGATCCAAATCTACAAACTTACAGACTATCAGTTGCTATTACAACACCATACAATGCAGATTTTGACGGTGATGAAATGAACATATTTGTTCCACAGTCACTGCAAACACGTGTTGAACTCATGGAAATTGCAAGTGTAGAAAAGCAACTTATTACACCTACTCGATCAACAACTTGCATGGGAATTGTGCAGGATGGTTTGATTGGTTCATACAATATGACATCACCAACAGTGACTATTGATTGGAGAACAGCAATGAATTTGTTGTCATATACATCAGTGACTGATTTGTCAAATATCACCAAGGGAAAGACATACAGTGGAAATGATATCTACTCAATGATAATTCCAAAATCAGTGAATATTAGTTCAGGAGGTGTTAAGATAGTGAATGGAATAATTCAAAGTGGTAGACTCAGTAAAAGTTTGTTGGGATCTGGAAAGATGGGAAACATTCTACAAGTCATTTGGGATTTGGAAGGTCCCGAGGCTACTACAAAGTTTATCAACGACATTCAACGATTAACAAATAATTTCAATCTCTATTATGGGTTCAGTGTTGGTATTGTTGATACAATGGTAGAAAAAGATATTCGAAAACAAATTGATGAAATGATTAATACACTCGAATTAAAAATAGAGCACAAGGTTACAGAAGTAGAAAATAATCCAAGTATTATGACAACTGATAACTTTGAGACAATGTTGTTATCTGAAAATAGCGTAGTAAAAGATGATGTTGCTAAAATAGTTGTTGAAAACGAAGGTGCTGGTAACAACTTTGGAGTTATGCTAAACTCTGGTTCAAAAGGTGATTCAACAAACACAGGACAAATTTGTGGATGCCTTGGTCTCCAACAATTTGAAGGAAAAATGATGCCAAAGAAATACAACAACAGAACATTGGCATATTTCCATGAAAATGATGACAGATGTGCATCGAGAGGATTTGTAAAAAGATCATTTACAGATGGATTGAGTTTTTCAGAGTTTGTATATGCCCTTGCTGCAGGAAGAGCAGGTTTAATCGATCAGGCTATCAAAACAGGAACCACTGGATACATTCAACGAAAACTTGTAAAAATGTTGGAAGATGAAACTGTTAAATATGATGGTACTGTAAGAAATGCAAGTAATTCACTATTACAAGTCGTGTATGGTGATTCAGGTGCAGATACTACAAAGCAATACCAATACACAATAAAGTTAATTAGAATGAGTAACAATGATATTAAAAATAAACTTGTGATTGGAGATGATGTATCATACTATAATTTTCTCGTATCACTCAGAGATAAAATACGTGAAAAAATTCAAAAGGCAACAGGAGATTACATTGTATTGAAAGATGCATTCATGATTCCAATTAATCTCCAACACATTATTAATGATGCACAACTACATCGTATTAAAAATGATGAACATATTGATGCAGCATATGTTATGCAACGGTTAAACAATATTATAGAAAATTGTTCAATCATATACATGTCAAACGCACAAAAGAATAATAAAAATTCATTAAAATACAGAGATGATATTATGCATAAATTCATACTCGAGGCGGCACTACATGATGCGATGTCTCCAAAGAGAGTAATAGAAGAATATAAAATAGGAAGAAAGCAATTTGATGAAGTAATTAATAACATAGAGATATCAATTGATGTTAATTCCATTGAACCGGGAGAATGTGTTGGCATTATTGCTGCAGAATCAATGGGAGAACCCCTTACACAATGCACACTGAATTCGTTCCATCATGCAGGTGTTGCATCACTGCATGCAACGACCCAAGGAGTACCAAGGATGAAAGAATTGTTTGGAGCATCCAAAAATATTAAAACTCCTCAAATGGTGATATACATCAACAAAACTAATTCTGCAAATGTGGAATTGGCACGAAAGATTTCATCACAACTTCGATACACAACAATAGGAGATATCCGTGGTAATATTGAGGTATACTATGACCCCGATCCAATGGGCAAAGATAGTATCACTCTAAGTGACAATGTTAAATGTTCATACTTTGGAGACAACAGTGAGGATAATATTGAACATGACATTAAAAATCTTCCATGGTTATTCAAAATCATTGTTGATAAGGATAAGATGCTGGAAGAAGAAATTACATTATTGGATATTAAAAGTAAATTCTGTAATTGGTGGAATAGAAGATCAATTGAAGTTAAGAATATGAAAAAGGAGGAAAAGGTAATTATTAGTAATATCAGACAACTTGAAGTGTTGAGTAATTCAAATAATGATATCCAACCAGTAATTCATATTAGGTTCAGTGTTAAAAACAGTAGTGATGAACAGTTTAACTTTGATACAATTAATAAATTTGCAAACTCAATAATTGATAATTTTAAACTAAAGGGTATTAAATCAATTGATAACATCACTGTTATTAAAAACGATCAACATGTGATAACATTCAATGATAACACAGGAGAAATATTGGAAGGAAAAAATGCAGAAAAGGAATGTGTAATCTACACATTGGGAGTGAATATGATGGACATTCGTTATCTATCAGAAATAGACATATACAGAACTGTTAGTAATGATGTGTTTGAGATGTATAACATATTTGGAATTGAGATTGCAAGAGCAATACTATTAAAAGAAATTACATCCGCATTTTCAAATGCTGGTTCATCATCTCTAAACTATCAACACATCTTACTTGTTGCAGATATCATGACATCGAGTGGAACACTTACATCAATTGATAGACACGGTATGAATAGGTCAGATGGAGAACCACTTGCAAGAGCATCATTTGAGGAGACAGTTGAACAATTATTGTCTGCATCATTGTTCTCAGAGACGGATCACATAAACGGAATATCATCTTGTATTATGACCGGTTCATCTGTTAGAATAGGAACCGGTTTGTGTAATGTGGTGCTTGATACAGAAATGCTTGAAAAATCAGAAGTGTATAGCCTTAAACAAAATGATAATTATGTAAATATTGCATCAACAACTGTTGAAGAAGATATCATAAATCAACATGTGACACATGGAGTGTTTATTCCACAAGATGATGATGTCTAAGTTGGATGTGGGTATGGTGGGAAGTAGAAATGTATATTAATTTATCAAACCATAAAATGTTAATGTTATAATATTTAATTAATATTACAACATGTGGATTATTTTATAAATAGATTATGCACTCTTTTAAACCAATCTTCCAACCATTCCATCTTAACACAACGCACCTCCCTTAATGTTCATATCTGGTTCAATTGTAGACATATTCCAAGGACCCACAAAAAACCTTGGATTAGGAACATCACCGCGGATATCATGAGTTGGATTTCTAAGGGATGATAGAATTGTATTCACACCGACTGGTCTGTAAATATTAATAAGATGAGGATTTTTAATTCCAGTCACCTGGACATCTTCGAACCAATCATCATTAGTCTCAGCAGGGAGCAGTTCTTTATTGTTAAATTTATCTTCTTCTGTCAGTTTTGTGTTAGCACCTGGGATATATTCAGCAGCGGTTTTCGATTCATCAAAACCAGAGAAGGAATCACCAAGTCCAAGATCTTTAAAGGGATTAGCATTGTCAGAAAATTGTTTTACTTCTGCAGATTCAGCATATCTATTTCCAGTTGCATAACTTGATGCCTTAAATGTTCCTGCAGGTGCAGTATCATAGGTTGTCATCTTTTTCACCAGTGGATCAGTTGCTGCAGCAGGACTTGGAGATGATGTAAGTTTTTGTTTAGTTGCATATGATTTAACTGCTTCGGATACAGCCAATTGTCCCTTGTTGTGGATTGGCTGGTTAGAACTATACATAACATATAAAACAAATGCAATTATAATTCCAATTAATATCATGTTACTGGTTTCCATTATATAATTATATTTAGATAATTCTGAAAATAAAATGGATTTCATAATATTTATAATGCCACAACTATATGTAGCAATGAATGTTCAACGCTATAATTAGTTTTTGAAGAAAATATATAATGGTATATAATATAATGACAGACACTGATGATTTTATTAAGGAAATGAAAAATAAACATTATGGATTTAGTGATACATCCACACTTGGCGATTCATTCAAATTTGACACAAGGAAAAAACAGAGGGATGAAAAACATGATGATAAGGAATACACCAATATTAACTTTATTGATTTCGATGAGGAGAATAAACTCGAGAAATCCAATAAACCAAAAACAAGTGGAATTGTATATGTTGGAACAGATTCATCTGACATTGGCAACACATTTGGATCCAAACCAGCGAAGCCAAAAATGACAGACAGTTCAAATCTGGGAGGTGGTTTGTTTGGTACAGATAGTACTGAGTTGTTTGCAGGTTTGTTATTGGATGCATTCAAAACAAGAAAAATTAATGAAGTTGTTTTTCTGTTGCAACAGGCAAAGGAAAAGAAAATTAAACTTTGTTTGCGTAGGAGAGACGAAAGTGGAAAATCTATTTTGCATTATCTTGTAATCTATTGTGGATTTGATATTACTGTTAGGGATACACTCCTCGAGGTGCTTAACTATCACAACATCTCTGAATTTGTGAATAACCAAGATAACACTAAAAATACACCATCTCATTATGCATTAAGCCTCAATCATCTTGATATTCTGCAAATGCTTATTGCAAAGGGTGCTGATTTGTCAATCAAAAATGACAAAGGATTTTACATTAAAGAAGATGTTGAAAAGGAAGTTACTCCAAATGAGGATGCACGAAATATTGTAAATTCAGCCAAAGAAAGTGAAGTTGAAAGCATCTTTACAAAAATAAGCAGTGATCAATATGTTGGTTCAAATAAAGATACTAAAAAAATCTCCAATGAACAATATGTATCAACTGAACAATATGTTCCAATTCATGCTGATGGAAAGAAAGTGAAGTTGCCATCTTTTCACATGGATGAAAGCGAAACTATTAATTTTAGTAGGAATGATACTGATAAGTCAGATTTTATGAAGGTGTTCCTTGAAAAGAAAGGTCACCTACCACAAATGTCTGCTGAACAACCAAGAGAAGTACCCTCCCTTGGTGGCAATCACAGCATCCTGACAGATCCAGATGTTGATACTGCAGAAATATTGGAAAGAATTATTAGAAAACAAAAGGGTGGGCGTAAATTGGTTGTTACTGGAACACGTCACATTCCAGCCTTGTCAGAGACTGGTGGTGCATCGGAGGAGGGAGATGCAAAGGAACAACTCAGAAAAATGCATTTTGAATTGCTAAAGAAAATTAAACACCTGTTAAACACTGATAAACAAACTGCATTCAGATACAAAAAGGTCATCTATCGTAAAATGAGGGAAGAGAACCCTGAACTAAGCACAAAAGAAAGATATGAAGAGTTGGATAAGATGCTAACAAAAGACTTACTCGATTCAATCAATCTCGAAGAGGATGAAAGAAAACTAAACATTGAACAATCTGGTGGTGCATTTGATGGTAGTGATTCGAGTGACTCATCAAATGTTGCAGGACGTGTTATGAATAAGGCAAAGCAAATCCACATTGACACTGTAAATAAGATTATGGGACTTCTTGGTGTCGACCTTGATAGTGCAAGAAGATACAAAAGGATTATCTATTATCATGTGAAAGAAGAAAGACCAGAACTCAATAATTTCGATCGTGCAGTGGAAATGCAAAAGAGAGCAACTCGTGAATATCTTGAAAATATTAATGTTGAACAAGAAGAAAAAGATCTCGAAAAGAAAGGAATTACTCGTCCTGTGTTTGAAAAACCAAAAGAAGATGAGGAACCAAAGAAAGTTAAGAAAACTAAAAAGAGTTCAAAGACAACTAAAGATACCAAAGTTACTAAGGCGAAGAAAAGTTCAAAGGTTACTAAAAAGAGTTCAAAGGGAAAGTAGATGGAAGTAAATGGATGAAAATATAATGTGATGATATAACAACATAACATTGCATACAAAGTTACTCACATATACTCACATTTACTCATACTCACATTCTACTTAACAATAATAATAACAATAAGCAATGCTATTATTACAAGTAAAATAGAGATAATCATAATAAAATGATAATAATATTTACGGGTGATATCATACAAAATAGGTTCAATAACATACTTTAATATTTTATCTTTATTCTTTTTTTTACTTACTTCCTTAACAATTAGATTAATTATTTTATCAGTTGCGGGTCCTATATGAGTTTCCATACATTTTATATCTATTCTTTTTTGATGTTATCATTCACATATGATTACATTGGAGATACATCGGTAATACACTATGACTTATGAAAAAGACGTTGTCTAATTATGTCTCTTAGTTTTTTAATGTTATCACACATATTTTTTGATCCACGATGATTATCGTATTGTATTTTTGTATAAAAACATTTTTTGCAGTTAGAACAAATATATATTGGTTTTGTGTCACTTGCACTACTGTTTAGCGCACTCGGATGTATGATATTACCTGCATGTCGCACAGATGTCTGTCCACTCATGTTCTATATTATTTCCATGACATATTCATTATTTTTCTGGAGATATATATATAATGTTGGTTGATGTCGATGTTAGGGAATTTTTTAGATACATATTTCTTGCGGTAATTGTATTCTTGATTTTAGCATACATTCCACATAACAAAGTAAAAATTATGGATGTTGTGATGTTAACCATAATCATATTATTGACATATATTATAATTGAAAGGTTGATGTATATGTTTGGAGGAAAGAGTGCATTGGAAGCAAGATGTCAAACTACATGCAATGCACTGGAGAATATGCAAAATGTTGAGGGAGAAGGTAATGCTTCTCCAGAAGGGGAAAATAAAATTACTCCATTTACCCCCTTTACTCCTACACCATCTACCCCATCCACTCCATCATCCAGTCCGTTTGTGATATCAAATGGAAATTCACAAATAGTTATTGCCACCTCACCTAATCCACGTGATGAAATTGTGAGGAGTGAAGATGGTACATATAAAATAACGTTGCATAGAAATCCACAGGAAGTGTCAATTGGTGGGGAGACAATTAAGGATGACCGTGTTTTTGTTGATTTGAACGAGATGTCAACTGGATATGCAGACTACAACTCTCTTCCTCAACCAGACTTTACAAAAAATGATACATATGACGAGGGGTATTCATACATGATGCCATCAAAATGGTTCGAACAACCAGCACATCCACCTGTATGTGTTGCTGCAAATAGATGTAATGTTTGTCCAGTTATTGATAACGGAACAACTGATTTGAAAACATGGTATCAATCCTGTAAAATCATGCCACCTGCACAGATAAATACATCATACATTGCTGAAAGTTTGAATGCTGGGAGATAATATATGATATGTCAGTAGCCACACCCACACATTTTAATGTTAGCATACTTACGTGATGCTAACATTGCACACTCATATGTCATACCATTTGAGATATTGTTTAACATAAACCATACTCTATCCAAGTAAAATTCACGAAGTTCATGAGGGTCACGTTTGATGAAATAAAATGTTCCATTTAATTCAAATCCCTCTGAAGTGTTAGGGATCCTTGTAGTATTATCGTCTATATGTATATTGTCCTGCATTTATGAGATTTCTTATCCAGTTGTGATAAAATCATTTTTTTGAACAGAACATAATACAACATTATTGATATTGCAGTTATAAAGAAAGATTTAGCAAATTCACGATTAAATGATATTGCCTTACCATCTACTAAGAAGCCTAATACATGTACAATTGTCATGTGTATTAGAAAGCGTTGTGTTTCATCAATCATGTCAACAATGTCGCATTGCCCCAATGCAAAATTTATATTGTTTATGACATCCATTATATTATTTATGATGAGAAAATGCTATATAATGTAAAGGGACGTGTTCAATCATAGCAACAATTTAAAAATATCTACTATATAGATGGATTATAGTATCATAATACTTGTTATATTATTGATTATGTTTGCATTGTTGTTATTTGGCTTCTTTGCATTTGAAAAAAAGGTGATGGATCAAATATATTTTGTATCGATGTCCGTCGATAACTATGCAAAAAAAATAGAGGAGAAAATGCAGAGTGAATTGGATCTATGTACAAATAAGATAAGAACATACAATTTTGATTGTATGCAATCGATAAAAAAAATGAATATGTTGGGTAATCAACAAATAACAACAATGTCAAATTATTTTAATGAATCAGATAGTGACATTGTAAGAAAAAATAACATTCATTATCTATCAGAAGATATGCAAAAAGTATCTCACTGTGCAAGTGAGGCAACATCAAAAAAACAAGATAATTTTGTAATTCAATACAATACATCGCCTACGTCACCTACAGAACAATGTGGTGCTGCTAACATAATCGATTGTATGAAAAAAGCAACACCTGATGCTGATGGTGGCGATGAGTTACATTCACGTCCATCTCCTCCATCACAACATTCACAACAATCGAGTAAAGTATCAAAAACTGCACGAATTGCGCCAGCTGCAGATGTACAACCAAAAAATTCATTGGACAGTTCTATTAGTTCTGATAATGATACAAATTCATCAGAACATGACGAACCCATTGTAGTTGGTTCAGTAAAAAAAGATAGTGCATCATTTTTGAGTGTCACGTCAAATACTATTCAACCATTAAATTCATACAAACTTGGTACAATAAGAAAAATGACAAAGCATTTTGGAATTCCAATAACTCTTAAGGAAGGAAACACAAGAAGGATGTTGAACAAGGAAGAACTGTACAATAAAATAGTTGAACATCTAAATAAAAAAACAGTTAAATGTTAATGTGGTTAAATGTTAACATAATTAATAAAACCAAGTGGTTATGTTATTTTTGTATATAAAGAATAAAAATATAATGTTATTATATTACATATGGATAACTTCTTTAAAGAATGCCCACCAATGATGTCAGACGGAAGATTTACGACTGATTATAGAACTCCAACAAGGAGAGAACAATATAATCAAATTAAAAACAATATATTGGATAACAACGATTACAGGTTGTATTTGCAAACAAATGCAGATGGTATTATGAGTGATACATTTGAACATTTGCGTTCCACCAGTTCATGTTTTCCAAACAGTTGTATTCACAAATGCCCCACAAGAAGTAACATGTTGTTGGATCTTGCAGAAATGGATACATACAATGCAGTGAGAGGAGGTAATGGAAAACAAAGGTATTCTGTTAATTGTGGGAAACTACAGGATTACAGCGCTGTTCTTGTTGCATAAACAAATACTCCAATTTGCATGTCATCTCTATACAACAATGTATCCTGGAGGGACACCAGTACTTTTAATTAGTTCATGTAATTTCCATCTCTCAATCATACCATTTGGTAGTGGTCTTTCAATAATAAAGGGAGTTAGACCCAATGATAGTTCTAATTTTGCTGTTTCAATTGGATCACTACCCGATTGTTCGATAACCATTTTCTTTGCACCTGATGCAATTTGTTGAGAACGTTTGCTAAGGATGCTAACACGTTCAAATTTTGTGAGACGATGTTTAGTAATTCTGTCTTCATCTGGGACATAATTATTAGTTTTTTTCAGTTGTTCCTCATCACGATAATCGTCCTCATCGATTACTTTTGAAAATCTATACATACAATCATCATAATCCTTCTCACCCTCACAGCCTACTTCTGATTCAACATCAGAGTCAATAGCCTCCTCATTGAGTAATTTATCATCCTCATATATTTTTTCAACGGTTTCATCATATCCTTCGTCCAATTGGTCAGGGTCAGCATCATCTGTGGCAACATCAATCATATCCAGGTCATCATCCTGCGATGCATCTACCTCATGGGGATTACCTCCTTTTTTACTGTTCATTATATATTATTGAGATGATTAAAATAGATTTATATTTTTCAATTTTTCCCTATTGGATACATTGCAAAAAAATGATTTATATATTATCAAATATATATTATACATAATGTTCTGCCCTAATTGTGATAATATACTCAATATCAGCACAAATGCCCCTGTATCCCATGAGGAAAACATAGAAGAACACAGTAGTAGCATCATTGATAGCATCCTAAATGAGGAAGAGGTATCTGATATGACAATAAATGATGTTGAAATTATTAGCTCGAGTGATGCCTACAAAAAATTGAATAAGAACAATAAAAAGGTAGTGGATGATGCATTAACCGCAATTGAAAGGATTAAACAAACAAATGATGCATTTCTCATGTGTAGTAATTGTTCATACAACAAACCAATTAAACCAAGAACATTAATCACACGTATTGCAAGTAAGACAACAGAGGGTATATCATCGATGTATATCAACACTGAGAAGTTTAAAAACATCATCAACAATCCAGCACTTCCAAGAACACGTAATTATAAATGTATGAATGAATTATGTTCCACACATAAGAATTCATCTGAACGAGAGGCTATCTTTTTTAGAAATAATATGCAAACATGGTATGTATGCACGGTTTGTAAAACATATTGGAAAGTATAACATATTTTTCAATACAATATATATACACAATGGATGTGAGACAACAACAAAAGTTTATACCTCCACGGGCAAGACCTCCTCCCATCATAACAAATATGACATCTGAAAGGAAAGTGGATGAACAAACTATAAAAAAATTTTTTTTACTATTGTCAGAGGGTAACATTGCAACAATAAAGGAATTTGTCATCAATAACAAATTATCGCTTAACCTGGTCGACGATGAGACTGGCGAGATTGCACTCCATAAAATAATCAAAAATACAAATATCACGCAGGATAAGAAACTAAGCCTCATCAAATTTGTTGTAGAAAATGGGGCATATCTAAGTGGATTTGATAAGGGTAACATAACACCATTACATCTTGCAGCTAAATTTCAATATTATGACATCATGAAATATCTTGCAGACAAAGTTGATGTCAACGCAAAAGATAGCCAACTCAAAACACCTTTATTTTATGCAATTACAGGTGTTAGTACTAAATGTCCAGTAGAAAAGGAACGTCCAATAATTCCAGAAGAGACGACATCACTTGGCGATGTTAAAAATATCTACAATAACATACTCGAAACACTCACAACAGATGCGGATACTAAAACATATCTCGAACATATCAAAAATACAATGTTTGATGTTGAAAACATCTACATGTTTGAAATAGCAGGAAAAAGTCAGGATGATATTAAAAAATTTGTTTTTGACAAACTAAAAGATACATTTGGTACTCTGTGTAAAAAACCAAAGGGATTAAAGGTGGATACTGACATTACGGCAGTGATAAAAGAATGTCTCCCATTTGATGATGTGAATACATATGTTGATGAAATTATAAAAAAACACGATGATAAAGAAAAAGAACTGCTTGGAAAAATAAATGATAAATTGAAAGATATATACAATGTTATGATGGATGGCAACATGCAAGACGGCGCGGTAGCATTTAACACAGAAGTAATTAAACGATATAATAATAATGTAAATCTCCAAAAAACATTACCCGCTGGTAAGAAGCGTGATGTCGTGACAGCCATAATTGATATGTATGATAAAAAACACAAATTTCCCGTAAATACGGTGTTTTATACCGACACACGCGACATGAGTTACATGGATGCCTTTGGACATTACATTAAGGAAACCACAAATGTAATAAATGCACAGAAAAACAGTTTGACAAATAAACCTGGTTTTTATTCTAATACTGCAGACATGTTGTTTAACCTAATATGGTTATTTTATTGTGTCACTAAAATCATTAATGTAGAATCTAATTGGAATAATGAAGATAGTTTTAAGGAGAAATTTAAAAAATGCTACACATTAGTAGTTGAAATTACAAAACTTTACAATGAGATGAATGTGGAAAATCATATGAAAGAAATGTATATTTATGTGAAAAAATACTATACTGGAACTTTTGATGTAACCACACCTTACACTCAACTAATAAACATTCCAGACATGCCAACTATTCCCAAAATTGAAGAATTTGAAAAAAAAATATATGACAAAGAAGATTGGACAAGAAAAGGTAAATTATTTTCACTGTTTAAGTGGGAAGTGTCGTGTAAGAACGTGATGTATGATGTATCAATTGGTGTTGCCCCTGTAAAAATTAATGCAAAAAAAGGATTTATAATATCGGGCACACAGTTACCCTCATTCGAAAAGGATGGTCTCCTTGGAAATGTGTTAACGAATGTTTATTCTCCAGAACTGGACAAATTAACATGTAATTTTCCTAAATCACTCATTGATGATGCAGACGCAACACTGATTGGTATGATAGGCAACATGTCCAACAGTTACGGTAATAAAAATGGTAGTTTGTCTCGGTCTCTCCCAATATTTGGAGACATCATTGATTTCCATTTTAAGATGATTAAACAGCTAATAATTAAAAAAGTTCTTGAGAATAAATACAGTTCTCTGTCAAAAGATAAAGAACAGAAACCATCAGATATTGCATATGCATTGTGTAACCTAATAGAAGAGATGTTAATTGAATACATAAAAGATTGTGCCCTGTATGGAATGGGTATAACAAATGAAGAAAAATCAGTTAATGCCATCATACCAATAGGAAAAGAACATCATGTTGCCCTCAAAATAAGTGACATCATCAAAGAACTACATGAACAATATAAAAAAGATGCATACAAAATAACTATGACTGAGAATTTGAAAGAACCAAATGAACACAAAACAATAAGTACTCTCATTAACTTTTCAGGAAATTCAATGGATAAATCATGTTTTACTATTATTCCAAAGGTAACATCATTTTTGATTGAGAAGGGAGCAAATATAAATTCAAAGGATGCATTGGGTAATACACCATTGTATTATGCATTGCAATTCCAAAATACTGAAATTATAAAAATGTTACTCGATAATGGGGCAGTTATCAATGGAAAACACTTTAAAAATAGCATGGGAAAAACTCCATTTGAATCATATTGGGATAGTTATGTTGATGTGGTTACAACAATGTCATCCCTTGTAAATCTAACAAACATCACACAAAATATTAAGGAAAAAATAGAAGTTAAATATGGTGATAACATATTACGTTACACCTCAATGATAATACCAATGTGTGTGTACTTGTTAAATCATCAGTTGTACATATATGGTAAAAATTTCCCTGAAGGTTCAACAATGGAATTGGATAAGAACATTAATAATGATGATGTACTTGATATTCCAGTAACGACAATGATATCAGATGAACGACTACAATCATCACATAAAACAAGTGTTGATGAATACAAAAAATATCTTGAAAATAAAATAAATGATTTATCTAAAAGTATCACAACTCATAAACAACAACGTGACATGATAACAGGAGACAAAACAGATATTGATAAAGTAATCAAAGATGAAGAGATAGAAAAATATGAATTTGAAAAACAAATAAAGCAAGTAGTTGATGCATCCAAATTACTAATCACTACACTATCATTTACTAAAACTCCACAAGATATTGTGAGTGATGTGTATTACCAAATATATAATCATTTAAATTCAACCAAAATCGATTTTAGGATATATCCAAACATGTGGACATTGTATTTAAACTCAACGGAGTTAGTTAAGGATCACACACAAATAATACAAAAAATATGTAATCAGCAAACTAAGATTATTGGTGAAAATATATCAATCTCTGACAAAATATACAAATTACATAACATACATGATTACTATAAATTCGTGTTATATCCATTTGTAAAGAATTATTTTGATTGGCAATCTGACATACCAAATGTACAAGTAGATCATGTGAATAAAATAATTGTTCATATCACACAACAACTCATATTCACTAATATGTATCACCTACTTGTAAAATTAATAACAAAGAAACTTGTGGAAGAGAGAGGTGATAATAAACCAGATAATAACGAACAAACCAAAATAACAAACATTGTGGTTGGGGTTTTACTTGGTAGGCCTAATAGAATATATAAATTCATAATCGAAACCATGCCATCCAAAGTTGTTAATGCAATCCTTAACAAGGGAGACATTAATCTAATTTTTGATGAACTTACAAATAGGTTTATAACAAATAAATCATATCCATTCAGTAAGGAGTCAACCTTTATTAATGACCTTAAAAAGTATATATATCCATATTTCATTGACTACACAACATTTTTTGTTACAGAAATGAAAAATACAATTGATGGGTATCTAAAGAATATTGAATATCAATATAAATGTTTAGAAATTTTGAATATCTTGGGGAGTAAACTATAAATGTGGGATATATTTTGGAGAACGTTATTTTTTATTAAGATGTGTAATATTATCACCTTTTCTATCTTACATATCTCCTCTATAATTTATATCATCACAACATCTCTACTATCATCTCCCATAGTATACCCTTCCAATCTCATCATTTATCTATCCATATCAATAAACTATTATAATTTTCTGTGAGTTATTTATAATGGATTCAGTTGATATAATGTTGTTGTGTTTTATTGGATTAGTTTTATATTGCATAATGCAACAGAAAGCTGAGAAATTTTCAACCCCAACTACTCAAAAGAAAAATTGTAATAAGCGTAAGAATAACACATTGAATAAAATATTTGAAAATGGAGCAAAGACAAACTTTGTTGAAACTCATTTTCACACTGATTACAGAGATACGATGAATGCGTTTAACATTCTAACAGAGAAAAAAGTACTATTCAACGATGGTATGCTTAAAGTTGATAATGCATCAGTTGATTCAACCGAGATAGAAGAGTTGGCTAAATTGTTTATTGATAAAACAAATGATACCGTCACAAATGAAGTTAAAGGAGAACTGTCAAATGATGGTTGGTTTGATTTTATGCCTCAAAAGGAGATTAAATCAGGTTGGGATATACAACAGGAACGACTTGGTCTTCCTAATTCACTATACGACGATACGAAACAAAAAGCACCTATCCATTTAATAAAGATAGATCACGCTGCTAAATATGTAACTGAAAAGGAACTTAAATATGATATCTACATTATTATCCAAAAGGGAAACACTCCAGATCAACTTCTTGTTAAGGTTAGTTTTGTTATTAAACGTCAACATGTTCATGATAAGAAAAATGCTGAGATAGCAGAAATATTTATTGTTGGTGTTTTGTATGATGTTAAGGGTAGTGGAAAGCGTAATAATTTCTACAATTTTAGTAGTATGGAAGATGATGTCGTTAGAGATGATTTGATTATGAAGGAACTAATTAAAAAACGTGAAGATAATATATCAGGATGAAGTGATATGATGTTACTGTGTGAGAAATCCATGTAGATTAACCATAAATAGCTAATAGCTAACATAGCAACCAACACCCTCATAATATCGTAATTAATATTAAATATCTGCAATATATGTATTATGAATAAAAAAGCTACATATAGTGCATTAATTTTATATGCAATCATTGTTTGTATAACATGTTTCTATTATCCTGACTTGATATGTGATAAGAAAACATGTAGAATAAAAAGGAAGACATTTATGTATTTCATTGTGTTAGCTATTTTAATTTATATTATAATGTGCAATATACAAAAAAACCAAGTGATTGTTTCATGTGATGTTCCACCTATTATGGGTGGAGGTAACCAAATGGCAAATATCAAATATATGAATGGTGGTATTTTTATTCCAATGAAAAATTAAGTCGTCATATAAATATAAATGAGTTGTCTTTTGTTATATGTTATTTTAGCAATACATATTTTGTTGATGTTGTTTATTTTGTTGGTTCCATTTTTTGGAAGTAATTATCTATTGACTATGCATTTTATAATCGTCCCATTTATCATATTACATTGGGTCGTTAATAATAACACATGTGCATTAACTATTATGGAACATAAAATAAGAGAAACTATGACGGGTACAGTATGTGATGTGAATGATTGCATCACATATCGTATCATATCACCTGTATATGATTTTAATAAAAATTATAATAACTTTAGTTCAATCATATACATTGTTACGATTTCACTATGGTTGATAACTGCATACAGATTATATCGTAAATATAAAAGTGGTGAGATACGTTCAATTGTTGATGTTTGTAGATAAAAATGTTATATCGTTGATTTATTCACATATAACCAAATCTGGATCACTAACTTTGGATCCACCACTTTGTGGTTCTGGAACATCTGGAGTATCTTGCATTGTAGTCATTGGTTGTACATTTTGGCAACCCTTTGCAGAAGATGGAGGCATTTCATTGTTACCACTTATACATACTTCCCTGAATGATACACGAACAAGTTGAACTTTATTATTAAAAGTAAATCTAACATCTATCTCTTTTGTTGATGGATTAACATTTATGATTAATCCCTGAACAACTTCCATTGTGACATGTTTAACGGATACAAAACAATCAATCATTGTTGTAATCGTTTTGGAACGTTGTTCCTCAAATTGTCTGTATATGTTATCCAGATTATGTTTTGCTGATTTCATTTGTTTAAACAAAGTAACAACCTCATCATTGGTTTGAGCATCACTGTGTTTAAACATACTAACTCCACTCTCCATTCCTGTTTGTAATTTGTTACACAATGAATTAACAAAATCAATAACGTATTTTTTAAGTTTGTATCCATTATCACATGTAAGATACACTGAACATGTCATTTGGTCTTTTTCATGGAGAATACCATTCAAATCTTCCTGATTGTCTGATACACGAGGATAGATAAATGTATTAATGTTCATAATCTTGCGATGTACGTTATTCAGCAGTTCCTGCATTTATATATTTATACAACATTATTTTGACTAATGAAAGAATGTTGTATAAATGAAACAAAATGAAATGGAATGGAAGTGATACCAATGTAACTTACCAATGTAACTTACCAATGTAACTTACCAATGTAGCCTACCAACTTACCATTTACTTCTTCTACTTGATCCTCGTTTAGTTGAACGGCTTGAACGTTTCCTGGATCCACCCTTTTTACGTGAATTTTTCAAAGCTGCAGACTCACGGTCATATTTACTTTTCTTTTCCAT
>Ga0316231_1000334_pt1 | contig 71372 bp, 73 predicted proteins | sample TBH18027metaG_FD_206002 | JGI IMG/M metagenome (GOLD analysis project Ga0316231, IMG submission 206002) | Freshwater microbial communities from Trout Bog Lake, Wisconsin, USA - TBH18027 | ecosystem: Environmental > Aquatic > Freshwater > Lake > Hypolimnion/Profundal zone | place: USA: Wisconsin... | reverse complement strand
CTGACGATTTTGGGTCGGTGTTCACAGAACTCTTCGTCGCAGGGACCCTTGCCTTTGCGCTTCGGATCCTCCTGACACACTTCATACGCGTAACACACGTCGCAGATCCAGCGCCCATCGGCCGTCGGCCGTCTGCGCATGCTCCAAGTGCGGCTCATTGCCTGTCCTGCAATCTTCGCATGGACAGAAGTCGCAGAAGCTCATTTCAAAGGCCCACCAATGAACTCAAGAATTTCTTCTACCTCACGATTGATGTCTTCATCATCCACGTACAACGTATATGTCTGACACTTTGTCCATTTCGTGAAATCTGTGTACAAGTCAGAAATCTTCTGAAGAGCTTCCCCATTAAGTTTTGGATCAAGATCATCTTCGATACCAACGAACGACTTACGAGTGCAAATTAAGATCTTTGCATCGAGCTTGCAATAAGCATCGTCCATCTTTCGAAGCATACGCATATCAGTCTCACGGTTAAAGAACTGAGCATATACCCACTCGCACATGTATGCTCTGTCGACCAAAATGCTAAATCCTGTCTGGTACAACATGTCAGCAACACGTGGATCTGCGTACCTCAACTCATTCAAGAATTGATCTTGAGAATGTAAAAAGTTCTCGTGCTCTTGTGAGGCTTTGAAATAAGGCACATGTAAGCGCTTTTCAAGTTCACGAAGAATATTCGTTTTTCCACATCGATCAGGTCCTCCGCAGAGGAGTACAAGTTGATTCTTAACTTTGTTCATCTTACGAATTCGTGCAACATAATGATACTTGATGCCCCTTCGTCGAGAATTTGACTCTCCGATCTTATGTCGCCACTCAGACCCTCTTTCAGAGAGGGATTTCCCAACTAACTTCGAAGCAATTCTCGTGCGCGCGTTAAGAGTGCGGACCTTTCCAGTGTTCTTCATACTGATTGAACGCTTTGTTACGGCATTGTGCCTACGACCAAACCATGCTGCTTTTTCACCACGTTGGGTCGCTGCAATCTTTTCCCTTGTCTCTGCGGACACAGGTCGACCAGCGGCACCCTCTCCACCTTTTGTGAAATTGCACCCAATGTCACTGTCATCGTCATGAGAATGATTCGTTGAGAACGTTCCCATCAACGTAATGTTTTCAATCTCCCAAGAGCAAGCATCGAAATTCGTCACCGGACCCACACAAACTTCAACTCGAAGACCCAAACGATTGACGATCGCATGCCACTTATGATTGCGAGCATAATGACTGTCAGAACGACCAATCAAACCTTTACCTACGTTGAAACAACGTGGAACATCCTCAAGAGTCCAGTGTTTATAACCGTAGTACTCAACACGTGTTATGTCGCCAGGCATGTGTTATTTCTGATCCGGATCAACGCAGCGTGATGATGTGACCATGACATGTCCGCTCTCTGGGTCGATCGTCTGAGTGATGAGACCTCCGCACACCATCTGCGTGATTGCTGTCTTCTGTGCATCCTGCTCGTCAGCCTTCTTGATGATTGCTTCTGCAAGCTTCCGTGCCTGATCAGAAGTGATGTGCTTGTGCAGGCTGACGCTTGCCTTGCCATCAACATACTCGATCTTGAAGTCAGACGTGCTGAGACTGATCGAAAACACGCCACGTGCAGACACAAGCATGTCGACTGGATCGCTCATCGCAGTCTTCTCTGCACAGAAGACGTTGTCATATACTATGTGCATGCAGACATCCTACCACAGACGAGCACCAATTTTCACTCAACGTATGCGTGGTCGACGTTCTCTGAACCGTAAGTCTCGAGGACGCGATCCGATGCTCGACACAGTAACGTCGATCGTTCAGGGTTGGTCAGGTCTGAATGAAAGTCAGCATCAGCGATGATGTCCCATCCCGCGATCTCTAATAGGGACCTGCACGCTAGCTTCGATGGGTGGAACATGATCGTTGGAACGTCTCTGTACGTCTTGGGCCAGTGAACCTCGATGACGTTCATGTTCATCAACTCTGGATTGCGAGTGGTCGAGCACTCGAACACCATCAGCGTCTCCTTCGTCTTTGTGAAGGTCCGAAGCTTCTTCAGCAACCTGAGCTGTTCTGTGTTGTGGTACAGGACGCCGCAGAACAGGATGACGTCGTACCTCATCGCCGTCTGGAAACGGAGCAGGTCACAGTAGACCAGGTCGAGCGGCGACCTGATGAGGTTCCTCCACGTCTCATTGACACCCCTCTTGTTGGGAAGCTCGATGCAGGTGATGCTCTTCGGACAATGCGCGTCAAGCATGCGCGTGTGGACGCCATGCTTGGGCCCGACCTCCAGGACGTCCTTGTACGCAAGGTCGAGACCCAACTTCGTGAACTCCCGCATGGCGAACACGGCGGGACAGTAGCCCTCTTCCCGAGGATTGAACTGGAGCTCGAGCTCGCCGAACTTCATGCGCTCCTCCCGAGCTGTTCCTGAAGACGTCGCATCACGTCACGGGCGTGGTAGTGAGGCTCGCTGTCGTCAGCGCCGTACTTCGACCATTTCCTCGCAGCGACGTAGAACGGCTCCAATGCGTCGGATATGTAGAGGGTGGAGTCCTTGGCGTACAGCCTCATGGATTTCTTGAGGGCGGCCGTGAGGGCCCGGGCGGCCGACCCGCACTTCATGGAACTTGTGTAGAGCTCCCACTCGTCCGCCGTCTGCGGCACCCTGACGCTGATCTCGACCTTGAGCTTCATGCGATCTCCTTCGACTTCCATGCAGTCGTGCTGTAACCGAAATCGTCCCTCTTAACCTCTCCCACGAAGAGCTTGTAAGGCTCGAACAGCTCGTTCGCACCCCATACGTTGACGCGCAGCGCCTTGCCCGTGGGACCCGAGACGAAGACCTGCGCATAGTTCTTCTTGTTCTTCGTCTGTTTCATCGTGCCCGCTGAGGGTGTCTTGCCCTTCTTGCCCGCGGCCAGCACGGTGACGAACCAGACCACGTCGGTGTCGCCCACCTCGAGCTCCTCGATCGACTTGACGTCCTTCTCGGCCAGCTTGTCAAAGATGCTCTGGTCGAACATCATCATGACGTCAACCGACCCGAACACCTTCGCGTGGAGCTCAGCTAGCTCCCTGCTCGTCCACTCTTCCTTGAAGATCTCCGATAGACCACGAGCTAGCTCGTAAAAGTTCTTTCTTCCTTCCTGCGGATCCTTCTTCGTCGACCTCTTGATCAGAGCACTGTGATCACGTACTACGTCAAGCGTTTCCTCGACTCCTTTACGTTTCTTTGTGACGGTCTCTGTGAACTCACCCATCATGGTCTCGTACATGTGCCTGTAGCTCTTGAAGACCTTGTCAGGTCCGACGCATCCCAAGCTATCAAACGCCCTGACCGTGATGAGCGCCGTGAGGGCCTTGCTGTTGAACTTGCTCAAGCGCCACGAACCATCGGGTTCGTAGAGCATGTCCTCAACACTCTCAAAAGGCCGCATTGACATGATCTCTTGCACCGCAGAGGCACCAACGCCCTTGCATGACGTCATGCTGGGCATGAGCTTCTTACCCGGGAGAGATGTCCAACCAAGTTCAGCATAGTTGATGTCAATTGGAACGATCTGGTAACCCAACGCCTTCGCCTCACCGAATGCCTTTGCCCGCTTGTCAGGCGTGGAGGACATCGACTCGAGGTACGCACATAGCCAGAATTCCTCGTAGTACGTCAGTAGCCATGCGCACCAGTAGCTGTCGATGGCATAAGCAGTCGCATGGGCTGCGTTAAAGCCATAGCCCGCAAAAAATAGTATGCGATCGTAAAGATTGTTTGCAACTTTTTCTAGGTACCCGTTCTTGACGCATCCTGCGACAAAGCTAGTACGTGTCTCCTGCGCGACTTTTTTCGCCGCCTCGCCGCCCGAGATGCTACGTTTCATGATCGCACGACGTACTTCGTCGCACTTGTCTTTCGGAAATCCTGCACACTTTTCAGCGAGTTCCATCACCTGCTCTTGAAAGATGATGCATCCATATGTTTTTTCAAGAATATCATTGATCCGTTGATCACCCCACTCCATCTTTTTGCCTTCATTCTTAGCCTCAAGGTAGAGCTTATCAACGTGGGCGGCCAATGGACCCGGGCGATAGATCGATGTAAGCGTTGCGATATCAATGATGCTCTGCGGCTTCGCCTTCTTGAAGAGACGCTGGGCTCCAGGACCCGTAACCTGAAATATACCCGCAAATTTCCCCTGCGCGTATACCTCGTAAGGCTTCGGATCATCAAAATCGATGATGTCTGGCGCCAGATGGGCGTCGTACCAACACTTGATGTCCTCAAAAGTAGTACTGCTCAATTTTACTGAGGTGATCTTTGCCATCATCGTCCTTTCTTACATGAAGAACGTTTGTGTCCTAATTCACCGCACAATCCGCAGCGTTGTTTCTTCCCCACATGAGCTAGACGTTGCTTTTCTCTGTACGCATCACTTTGCAGAATAGAAAGCATCATCTCACGATTGCTGCACCACTGTTCTTGTGCAGCAATCGAATTAGACGCTCGTCTTTTTGCTTGTGTTTGTGGATTATTTTGCGCAACTCGAATCGCAACGCATTGTGTTGCACGATAATCATCATCCTTCCAATTCGCGCTTTGCGTAATACGAGCGCGAGCTTTCAACGCTTCATTGACATCCGGACGATTACGCGCTTTTATACGTGCGAGTCGCACAACAGGATCACGCCACGCCAATGTCTGCGAAATACGTCGACGATCTCTTTGCTCAGGGGTATCCTTATGTCCGGATGTTCCTTCACCACCTATGGTATAGTTCGTACCAATTCCATTGTACTGTGGATCATAGACATACGTGTGTTGTTCAGCGATGTTCTTAATCTCCTCATCAAGAGCGAACTGCTCATCATGTGTGCTCATTACAATGATACGCTTCATACCGTATTTCAACGCAACGTTCTTGTGATGTTTGTTGCGGTACCTACGAGCAATACGATCATCATCGCCTTTACCACAATAGAAGCAACGAGGAACGTCTTCGATCGTCCAGTCTTGATAGACGTGCCAGACGTCAACAAACTTCGATGGGCACAATGATGTCATCACCTTCACACAGTGAACCAACTTCAACGATACGTTTGTCCGTTAGTCGAACACGTGTCTTCCTTGTCAAACGATACTGTACACCATCAATATCAAGCTCTACAATACCGCCCTCCCCTTGAAGGATGAGCTCGATCGTCCGCTCGATGATACGCATCGTCGTCAACCCGAGCAGATCGTACTTGATGAAGTTGCCGATGTACTCGAGGTGCTTGAAGTTGACACCCTCACACCACGGTGACTGCGGTTCACCCTTGCTGGCGATGAGTGGCATCTTGTTGGGAAGGTCGTCAGCAATGAGTACACCACCTGCATGGCGACCTAGCGATCGGTTCTGTCTGAACAGAATCTTGATACTCTCCTGCACCTGAGGATTCTTCTCCATGAACGCCCTGAACGAAGGGCTGACCATGGTCGTACAGCCAGGCGTGCAGCCATCGCAGACGGGTTTCGCATCTGGGCCCTTCTGCACGCAGTGATAACCCATTGCGTCGTCGTATGTCAAGACGAAGAGGTTCTTGTCATCACCCTCCCTCATCGTTGCCTTGCGACACTCGTCCTCGACCGTTCTCGTGGCTGCGTTCGTCTCCTCGAACGGAACGCCGTAGAACTTGCCGATGTCCTTCACGAGCGTCTTGAGCTTGAACGTGTTGTAGTTCGAGATGGGCACCACGTTCTCAAAACCAAAGAACCCGCGAAGCTGGTCAAGCACCTTGTCGCGGTCTGCAAGGTCAGTGTCGATGTCAGGTGATCCCTTTCGGTACACGCTCAAGAACCGAGCGAACGGAAGGTCCCACTTGATCGGGTCCATGTCCGTGATGTACAGGACGTATGCCACCAAAGAGCCGCCTCCCGAACCTCGTCCAGGTCCGCACAGGCACACCTTGCGAGCTAGCTCCATGATCTTCTGATACGAGATGAAGTACACCTCGTTCTTCATCGCCTTGATGACTCCGAGTTCCTCCTTGAGTCGGGTGATGTACTCGGGCTTGTCCTGAAGCCCACGCTTGTGCATGCCTTCTTTGCACAGGTTCAGGAGATGCACGAATGAAGGCGTGTCCTTCGGAATCAGCTTGTCAGTTGGGAACTTTGGAGAACGGTCGGGCTGAATGTCACCGATGACGTTGTGGGCAATGTCATGCGTCCGCTCAATGGCGTCAGCGATGAGTTCATCATCATAGAAGGACGTGCCCTCCTTTGATCGCCCATACTCCTCCCAAATCTGGGAAGCGTTCTTCGGGTACAGCTCGCATGCCAGGCTAGCTCGAGACTTAGGCAGTGATTCAGGATTGATCTCACGTCCCATCCAACCGAGACGCTTGTACAGCTCACGTTCCTTCCAGAGCTCGGGACCGTAGTAGTGAGCATCACCCGTCACGATCAGCTGCTTTTGCAGACCGGAGCGCTTAGCGAACTCAATGATCGCCCTGTTGACGAGGTTCTGCGCTGGGATGCGGTTGAACTGCAACTCAAGGTAGAAGTTTCCTTCTCCGATTGCACTCACCATCTGATCGTAGACGTCGCCGACCTTGAGTATGCATCTTTCTCGAAGCGCAGCGTCATCGAGCAATTTCTCGCTGAGCTTGTCGAACTCCGTGCGTTGGACCTCCTGGAAGACGGCGTATGCCATCGGCCCGCCCATGCACGCAGAGCTAGCGATGATGTCGCCGTCCTTTCCTGCTTCGCGGAGCACGTTCCAGTCGATACGAGGGAACCTGTAGAAACCATGCAATGCGCCCTTTGAACAAGCGGCGAAGATCTTCAGCAGTCCTTTTTGGTTCTTCGGTAGGACGACGAGGTGATGTCGCCTGTTGACAGGGTTGAAGTGCTTGTTCGACTTCGTCTCGTCCTCGTCCTCGATCGTAAGGGCGTTGTTGGTCTCGAAGTCATCCGTCTCGTCGCTAGCGTCCACGACTGCTACGATCGGAGTCCGGATCTCCTCTTGCTTCTTCGCTAGCTTCTTTGCAGCCGCCTTATCATCACGAGCTTGCTCTGCGAGTTCCTTGTCCTTCGCCCAAGCGCTGAGGTCGGGGTGATAGTACGCTTCGACGCCCGGGATGTACAGAAACGGTGGCTTGTCACCACGTTCCTTGTTGTGTTTCTCGACCCAGAGCTGAGCGTGCGCATAGGACGTCATCTGACCGTGTTCGGTGATTGCATGGCCGTCAAGGCCGTTCTCTATGCAAAACTTGAAGTGGTCGTCAGGGTAGCCGAGCCCGTCGAATGGGGATCTACTTCATCAGGAGAACCCAGTGTGGTTGTGCAGGCCGAAAAATCGGCGAGGCACTCTCACTGGGTTCCCTGATGTCTCCTTTCTGTTGTCTGAGGTCATCACTTTCCTTCCCACGTTAGAGTGAGCTGTTGCTTGTACTGTACCCTCAAGTCAGCGTACTTTACACCGTCTTTCATCGTACCCCTTCCCGACCCAAACTACACTAGCTCACTTACGTAGACGCCCCTGCAGGGGTAGCCGTTGGGGTACATGATGTCGTGCACGTCGCTCTGTGTAAAGCGCCCAGCCTCCCAGATCTTGTGGTTCTTCCTGTCCCATTCGTACACGATGTAGACGTCAGGGTAGACGCCATCGCGGCGGGAGCAGACCTTGACACAGGCGTAGCCGACTTCGATCGTCTTGACGCCGACAGTCGTGCCGTCCTCTTCCACGAAGTCGATCCCGCCATCATCGGTCTTGTCCTTGAGCGCGATGTGTCTCCTGATCCACCCTTTCAATGCGTCATTTCGCCAGGCATTCGTCACCTCGCCCACGAAGCCAACATGGGTGTCGCGAATCTTCATCTCAGGCGTACGCTTGTGTTTAGGATCGTCGTAGAGCTTCAACGCTAACTTCTGAGCTTCCTCGAGCGTCTTGCGTTCGCACCAGGTCGTGTCAAAGATAGGCCCGCGCTTGTGCATCACACCACCGTCCTAAAGTACGCGATCGTCTTGTCTAGACCCTCATCGAGCATCACCTCTGGTTCCCAATCCAGCAACTTCTTCGCACGTGCGATGTTCGGACATCGTTGCTTCGGATCGTCGACAGGGATGTCACTGTATTCAACCATGTTCTTCAGCTCTAGGCTGAGTTCATTTCCACTGTAGATCTTCTTGATCACCTGCTCAGCTAGCTCTTTGACGGTGAACTCATTCGGATTTCCCAGGTTGATGGGCCCCTGCGGGTTCTCTTCCAACGCACCCACTGCGACGATGCCCCTGATCAGATCGTCGACGTAGCAAAAACTGCGACTTTGCCGTCCATCACCGTAGATCGTGAGCTTTTCATGCTTCAACGCTTGCCTGATGAAATTACTGACGACACGACCGTCGTACGGGTCCATGTGAGGCCCATACGTGTTGAAAATCCTGACAAGCCTTGCATCAACCTCGTGCGAATGCAGGTTGTCGTAGCACAGCGCCTCAGCAGCGCGCTTTCCCTCGTCGTAGCACGCTCTGGGACCGTAAGAGTTGACATAACCCCTGTACGACTCGTCCTGAGGAGAGATTGATGGATCTCCGTACACCTCTGACGTCGATGCATGAATGAGAGTGCAGTTCATCCTGCCCGCAAGGTCAAGCATGTTAGACGTACCGACAACACACGTCAACGTAGTGAAAACAGGAACGTCTTGGTACGCAGGCGGCGAAGCCGGACATGCAAAGTTGTAGATCGTGTCGAACCTTGCGGGCAACCCGGGCGGAAGTGATCGCTCCGTGATGTCATGCTCCCTGAAGACAAACTGTTCATTCGCCAGGAGGTCGACAAAGTGTCCCGACTTTGGATCTGACGAAATGAAGCAATCGAAACCCCACACCCTGTCGCCTGCGTCCAGGTGACGCTGCGCGAGATGACTCCCGAGGAATCCTGCTGCGCCTGTGACGAGTACATATTTCATGCCTTCAAGGTACCTCATCATGACCATCATGTTCAACACCGCAGAAGCGCATATACTTACATGCATGAAGCGCATGTTGAATGAAGCCACCGTCACGAAGATCTACAAGACTCTCCTAGAGAAGTTCGGCGAACCGATCGGGAAGGCGGCAGACCTGGGCCCGGGCGTTGCAGATGAACGCGGCGGACATTCTCACATGGGCAAAGGCAAGGAACCTGAGAACAACGGGTGGGGCGCAGACTTCGAGCACAGTAACCCCGTCAGCGTCAACGAAGCTGCAAGCGTTATCTGCGATGAATGTGGTGCGATGCTTCCCATGGAAGGAGGAGAGTGCCACAAGTGTGGTATGATCCCGGGAAGCATGCCCATTGCGAACGTCAACGAGGATGATGAGATGAACCAAGCTAAGCTGGGAATCACATCAAGCGGAACTTGGGGCATCGACATGGGCAAGCGAGATCGATGCGAGGATTGTGACAAACCTCTCTCGCCCGAGGAAGCGAAGAACCCGTACCGCGTCTGCGATGACTGCATGATCAATGTGGAACCAGAACGTCGTGACCTCAACATGTACAGAGGATCGTTCCACGAAGCAGGTGCAGGGGGACGTCACCCGGGTCATGCATCGAGCTGCACGTGTCCCGACTGCTCGCGCCCGAAGGACGACAAGAACGGCGAGCTGCTGCATGATGAGGTCGGCATCACTGAGGATGACCTTACACAGAAAGCGCCACCCGGCAAGAAAGGCGAGAGGACCGTCAAGGCCTTGAAGAAGGCAAAGGGCGTCAAGAACCCATGGGCCGTCGCTTGGGCCATGAGGAACCGCGGTCAAATCTGACCGTTACATCCCTAATGCGTTGTTCTGACACCTACGCTTGAGCAGGTAGACGTGCGTCTCGTGAACATCTGCAATCCCTTGAAGCAAGTTGTCAACGCCGTTTGTTGAGCAACCTGTCTGCTTCATGGAGTCCAGCATCGTGTCGAGCGTTGTCAGGAAAGCCTTCTCAGCTGCGAGCGAAATTCTTGCAAGATCGTTCGCATTCGGGATCGTCTGCGCGTCTGACGCGATCGTCACAAGCCTCGCGATCTGCCTGATCTGCGTCTGCAAGTTCACGTTCTGTTCGCCGCCTAGTCCGATCGACTTTTCTGCGACGCTGTCGATCTCATCGACTGTCTCGTTGTAGAGACGCTCAAAGAGAAGGTGATCACCGTAGTACGTGTCGCCGCGTGAGATCCAGTGATGCGTCTGGTGCAGCATTGCAAGGAAACGCAGGCCGGCAAGTACGACGGATAGCTGCCCACATGGCATTCCGCTCCACCACTCACCGTCGATCTGAGGATCACGGTCTCGAGCGTTGAGCGCATTGACCTGCCCAACCTTCTTGTCAATCAACGAATCGAACTCGTCATCGCCCGTCGAGGGCCCGGGTTCGACCGCTATCCACTCCGCGAGAGTGCGATTGCGCATGCGTGCCTCACTTCAAGATGCAGGTGAAACCGATTTTGTTCATGTCCGAAGGATGGTTCGTCCACTCAAGGCGGAAGGGCTCCCCTACAAGTGACTGCTGACGTCCCCACGCCTCGCAGAACATGTCGAGAGCGCGTTCGTCGACAGCACGGAAGCCACCCTTGTGTGGGAGCATGCCGATGCACGGAACACGCGTCTGACGTGCGCTGCCTTCTGCCATCCGCCACTTGCGAATTGACATCGGAAGGATTGCTTCCTGAATGCGAAACAGCTTCATCGCATATTCCAGGAACTTCTCACCGGTGTGGCCACCGTGTACAAGCTCAGTGACCGGGTCGATCTGCTCGACAACCTCAGGCATCGCGCCCTCGGCGAGGTTCTCGAGATCTTCCTGACCCTCGAGCCAGCCCAGCGTCTCCTTCAACGGATTCCGTTTCATCGCATCATCCTCTTTCTCTTTGATCATGTCCTTGATCGCCTTCAGCAACTCCTTCTCATCGACCTCGATGTTGGAGGACAGCTTCAGGCTCCTGCAGTAACGACTCACTGCTAGTTCTTCCCAGGCGTACTCGATGTTACCACCGTACTGGTGCATGAACTGCATCGCTAGTTGATGATAGTCCTCGTCGCTGAGGTCGCGGCCCGGCTTCTGTTTGACAGCGTCACCCAAACGTTTCTCACCGTACATGTCAAAATCGATGGGCTCAGGCTTTGCGTTCGGAATGCCATCCTCGTGCAACTTCTTCTTCTGCCTGTAGATCGTGCGCAGCTGATCGTCCTGCGGAAAGTGCTTCATCATCTCGCGGACCGCTGGTAGCGAAAGCCTCGCCGCGACAGCTGCCCGTACTTCTGGGTTGCGATCTGCCTTCATCTTCGGCAAGAACTTCTCGGGACACACCCTTGACGCAAACTTGCGGACCTCAGGATCCGAACAATCGAGCCACCCCGCAGTGATTGACGGTTTGAAATCCAGGCTGCCCGTTCGACCTGTGCGATCGAGGACGTCGAGCCTGTCATTTGCGTTCGTGGCAACTTCGTTGAGCTTGCCTTCAACGAAGACAATCGGACCGAGAACGCGGCTGATCTCCGCTTTGAACGCTTGCGTCAGCTTTTCCTCATTGATCGTCGTTCGCACAACGTTTGCTAGATCATCAAGCTTCAGGTGCATTGCATGAAACTCCTGAGACGTAAGTATGGCATCAGCGAGGCCATGACGTCGGCTTGTTGATCGGGCGCGATAGACCCATCAGCTGCATCCACACGACAATCGTGTTTTTGATGTCGTCTGGTACCAGGACGCTTCTCTTGAGGAAAGTAGGATCATTTGCGAGAACCTCGTCATACGTTTCTTCAGGACGAGTGCCTCCCCAGCAGTCGATAGCCTCGCGGATGAGGAGACGCAGTTCTCCGACGCTGATCCTCACGCATGACCTCACACCGGTGATGCAAGATCATCGATAGGGAACCAGTCCATCCTCTGCGGATCCCACTTCATCGGCTCTGCGTCCGGAACGTCTTGGATCATTGCCTGAAGTTCATTTCCGATCATGAACCAGGTTGTCTTGCGCTTGACTGTCCGAGAATCAGGATCGTATGGGAATTCTGGGTACAAGCCCGGCGCGATCTCAGCCCACGCCTCTGTCGAGTCAGGGAACATGTGCTCAGCTTCAACAGAGGAAAGTTCCCTGTTCTCGTCCTCAACCTTTCCGATCTTGTACTGCCGGCCACCCTTCGAAGGGCGTAGCTTGCCTCGAGGTCCACTCATCTCCAGAAGCACCTTCCTCACAAGCACACGCAACTCGCCGATAGTCGTTCTCATGCTTGTATGTATTCGGCGTTCAACCTTTGATTTGCAAGTACTGCTCCCAATCGGGATGCCAAGCCTCACTTCTTGCAGCGTCCCAGAAATGAAGGGGCGTAGGATTCGCAGGCTTCTTGAGAAGAGGCATACCTGCCTCCTCAGGAGTCATGTTTAGCTTGCGCTTGTTACAGGCCTTGCATGCAGTGACACAGTTCAACCACGAGGTCGGACCACCTCGAGAGCGAGGCATCACGTGTTCCACCTCGACCGTGTGAGCATTGAGCTTCGTCCCGCAGTACTGACATCTCCAACCATCACGATTGAAGAGCACCTTCTTGCGAAACCGCGGCGGCTTCCACTTCTTGTGGACGTACTTCTTGAGCCTCATCGTAGCAGGCACATGAATTGCAGTAGACGGTGAGTTGTACACCTCGTCCCACTGTGACGGCATACCAGTCGAAAACGATGCAACGACCTCCGCCCGTCCCTTGTAGAACAGGATGATCGCGTCCTCGTCACTCAGGAAGTGCAAAGGGGTGTAGTCAGAATTGAGAAGAAGAGCACGCTTCACTTGACGGCCTCTGTGTTAGAATCTATCTCATCAGATGGCACATTTGCACCCATCCGTGCCTGTACCATCAATAATTGACCCTGCACGTGTATAGGACAACCAAATACGTGCCCCCGATTATTCAGGGAGCCATCGTGAAACGGAAGGAGACCATACCTGTGTCCGCATCCATGTCACACTGAGCACCGATTGGGATCGGGATGGTGAAGGGCCCGTGACTGAAGCTGTACCCGTAGCTGCAGGGCACGCCTTCAGACATGTACTCCTCGAGGACGTCCTCGATTGCGGGGACGCGTTCCTCGTCCTTCTTGGGTACATCAACGAACTCACCGATGACGATTCCTGCGACCTGATCGAGAACGCCGGCCAACTTCAGGTGAAGCAACTCCCTTGCGATCGTCTCGCCACTCTTGTGAACGTCCTCGATGAACAGGATTGCGCCCTCTACATCGGGCATGAAAGGCGTCCCAAGTAGCGTGCAAAACGTGTCGAGGTTTCCTCCGACAACATGACCCGAAGCCTTGCCTGAAGACACTGTCCTGGGCAGGTACTGATTTATCTCGAAGGGTCTGTCAGCCCATTCGCTCGAGCTCATGAGCATCTCAAGCGTGAACTTCATCGATTCACTGTCGGCTTCACGGATGCGTGTACCCTTGTCAAGGCGGATCGATGGGTACTGTCCGTTAATGTTGATCAACCCTGATCCTGCGAGGATACCGTTGTTGAGGGCTGAGATGTCACTGATCCCAATGATGACGCGTCGAGATTCGCGGATCCTGCCAAAGTCGAGGTACGGTAACGTTCCACCTGAACCCAATCCACCGGTAACCGTGATGATTCCGTCGATGTCAGGATCAGTGAATGCCCACATCAGTTCCTCGGCCCTGTCAACGACTGGGGCGGACTGGATGTCTGAAGATCTCATGTTCCTGACGTTGGGTCCCAAGACAGGTTCTAACTGAGCCGCCTTGATGATGTCAAGGCCTGCGACGAGCTCGTCTGTCTTGAATGGTGATGCTGGCGCGATGATGGCGACCCGCGATCCGGCGCGTAGTCTCTTGGGTGCGATGTACATCATGTCTAACTATCGACGTGCCAGTCGACTTCGATGCCTTTGAACCGCTCCTGCATGACAGCAATCGCCTGTGGGTTCGTGTCAGAGAGGATGAAATTCCTCCCGTGCTTGTGAGCTGCCATTCCTGTCGTCCCCGACCCTGCGAAGACATCGAGCACCGTGCCTCCTGGCGGTGAGCTAGCGACCACGATGCGCTCAACGAGCTTCAGAGGCTTCTGGGTCGGATACCCTGTGCGCTCCTTCGAGTTCGTGCCGACAATGCTAAGGTCCCACACGTCAGTCGGCACTTGCCCGCGAGCGATACGCTTCTCAGCCTCTTCCTTCGTGCGACCCACGTACTGCATCTCAGGCGCCTTGTACGGGATGCGATCTACGTCATCGTAGTTGAAGACATGATCGCCTTTTTTCTTCGCAAAAGCAAGGATGTTGTCGTGTTTTGCAGCGAAGAAGTGCTTCCCGCGGCCACCGTAGTTGTAACTCCAGATGATCTCTCCGAGGAAGTTCTCTTTGCCAAACTTGTAATTGCAGGCGTGGCGAGCGGAACAAATCTCTCGCCAATCAAGGTGAAGGTATAACGTGCCCGTTTGCTTGAGCACGTGCCACATCCTCGACACGTGGACGAACAACCATTCCTCGTAGTCCTCCTCGTCATCTTCGTACGACATTCCGTGAAGGGACTGCCTTGCACCGGTGCCGAAAGGAGGATCAACATAGATCAGGTCTACGCTGTCGTCGGGCGTGTCGAGGAGGAGGCTCATTGCCTCCCGATGGTGGACGGCATTCATCCCGTTGTCGTGGGAGGTTCTGCAATGAGCTTGAGGCCGGCCTCGACAGCCTGCCTCGCGGTCTGCGCTTCCTGCATGAGCTGCTGCAGCCGCGTAGTCAACTGATCGAGTGCACTGTCGCACTGTTCCAGGATTTGGGACGTGCTCTGCAATCGTCGGACCATCTTCTGCTTCTTCTTTGGGATCCACTTCTTGGCGCTGCGGCGCTGCATGAGATCGAGCAATCGCTCATGGCGATCCTTTGCACTGTGTTGCGTACGCGTGTAGAAGTGAATCTGTCGAGCGAGTTCGAGGGGATTCTCCTTCTTCTCAGAAGGTTCATTTCCGATGAGTGACTGCTTGACTGCTTCGTGCATTGTGGTCATGCCTTTCGTTCGTGATTTGAAGATGATGTTGCTCACCTACCAACACTACCACACGCTAGGGTTGCTTTACACCTGCACGCAAACGCAATAACATCTTGTTGAATTCTTGTTCATCACGTTCGATGCACACGAACCGCCGACCGAGTTTCATCGCAGCTATACCTGTCGTGCCCGATCCTGCAAATGGATCGATCACGAACTCACCCGGTACTGTGTGAACCTCAATGGGGACCTCGATCACGCGCTGCGCTTTCTGTGCACTGTGAACTTTCTTCTGCATGACCTCAGTAACGTCCGTCCACACGTTCGTCCTGCGGTAGAACTCGCTCTTCGCGGGGTACTTTTCATCATAACCTGCGTACCCACGCTTCTCGTCAAGCAACGGCACGTTGAAGCATCGTGGCTTCTTGATGTTATCACCCTTGATGAAGTACGCGAGCTCCTCACGAGTGAAGAGGTAGTTGTGTTGAACGCCGTACGCACGTTTCTTCTTCCACGTGATCAGATTTGCTAGTGTCATTCCGGCAACATGTTCACCGGTCTCGACCTCAGGTATGTACCTGAAGAAGGGCCTGAAACCCGGAGTCCCAATGCCTCCCCACACGTAAAATGCAGCGTTCGGAAGCAGTAGCTCTGACCAGCTCTGTGTCCAATCAAGCATCCACTTCACGAACTCAGACTCGTCCTCAATCTCGTGATCCCATCCGTCAGGAAGAATCTTGCCATATGGAGGGTCGCACAATATCAAAGGAACTTCACCCGTCAATTCTTTGACCAGGTCCAAAGTTGACTTTAGCGTACAATCAGCACAAATTGCGTAGCTCGACCCAATCCGCTCGACTCTCATGCGATTTCGATGATGCCTGCTACGCCCGGGGCGCCGTACTCAGCTCCGCCGACGTGCACTTCAAGATTGGGCGTGATGTTCCCATTGAATGTACCGTGGGTGTGCCCACAGAGAACGTTGAAGTGAACCTTGGGACGTCCGTCCTGACCATCAAACGCCTTCGATGCGTCCATGAGCATCTGTCCCATCATGTGATTGACGTACCAGGGCATGGCATCAACGCTCCCTGCATGTCCCTCATGTACGTGTGACTGTGCGAACGGAGGAAAGTGCGTCAAAACGATGATGTTCTTGTGATACCTCGCCGCGGCCTTGATGCCGTTGTGAATGTGCTGAACACCTTCATGAGCTAGCTTCCTGGAAGTTGCTACGATCGTCGCCTTGTTCTTGTTCACCTGGACGTAATCGCCCATTCGCTTCCAGTCCTGTAACACCATGTTGCTGTTCTGCCAGTTCCCAGCACCGGCGTCGTACCAACAATCATGCCCCACGACTGCGGTCGACGGCGTGATCGCCTGGTAAAGCATTGTGGGCATGTAGCGCAGGAACGGGCTGACATTCGTCAGTTCCTTCATCGCCTTCCTGACCTGCGTCGTGTCAGCGTCCCAGTAATCGTGATTGCCCAGCACGAAGAAGATAGGGCGCTTTGCGATCCTGTCGAGAGCTGACAGGTGATAGACAAGCTTCCTCGCTGTCGAAATGTCACCCGTGAGAAAGATTCCTGTGGGATTCGTTCTCACCAGAGACTCTCCAAACTGGATCAAGCGTTGATTGTCTTCCCCAAGAAGGTCGAGGTGAATGTCTGTTGCCCAAACGTACTTTGCCATGGCCCTATCATACTCCGTGATTGAAGTCATAGCTTAGGTAAATGTCGCTCATGAACGATTTCAGTTCGTCGTTCGTGGCACAGCCGTACCGACGCCTTACACTATCAATTTTGGTGGGACTGGATGCAACCTTTGAAAGTGATTCGATCTCATCGATCCGAGCGCACACCTCATCGTATGTTCCGTACAAAAGTTCAGCGTAGTCTGCTTGAGCACAGATCCTTGCACGAAGATGTGGAATGATCTCGACCATGTCCATGTAGCACCTGCGGTAGTGTCGAGCATCGTTCCTGAGGCACCGTGCTTTGAACATCTCCTTCGTGAGTGCCAGATTCTCATCGCCGTTCTGTTCCTGCCAGCAAGATTTGACCTCTTCGTCGTCTGCCAACGTGCAGTAGATGCGCACGTAGTTGAACTTGTCCTTATACTGATCGACCTTGATCGTCGACACACGAGAGTTCTTTCCGTTCATGCTCGGACGTGGATGCTGCAAACGTGCGCCAATGAACGCTGCGATGTGACTGACGTGGTGCTGCCCTTCCATTACGTTAGCATCCTCTCAAAAGCGCCCGGTGATAGCTTGTTCTGCACGATTGGGCGATCGTGCCAGTGTGTTTCCTGATCCAGGATTGAACTAGTGAATGAGGAACGCACGTACTTGTAACGTCCCTTGATCACCCCGTCCTCCTCCCACTTGATGTAGAGGCCCTCCATACGTTCGTCCATGTCGGTGTGCTTGATCGCATCAATGGGCAGAACGCCTGCATCGATCGCGGCAGCGGTCAGGTTCGCAAGCCTATCATCTGTGATGAATGCAGAACGTGTGTTCAGCGTTTCAAGCTCAGTCAGATTCTCGAACACTCCTTCCGTGATGACACGGACTGGGCACACGACAGACCAACCCTCACTCGAGTGATTGAGCAGCTTTCGTCGAGCTTCAGTGCTCAGGAAGACATTCCCCTTCGTATCGAGCACGTCAAACTCCATGAAGTAATGCGGCAATGCATCGTAGAAGCACGTGTGCTTTGCGTACATCCATTCACCGTACAGTACGTACCGATCGGTCAGCAGGTCAAACAATTCGTCCATTTTGGCCGCTGACCACTGCTTCAGAAGGTTGAAATGTTTTTCTCGTGGGCCTCCTCGAAGGTAGTGACCCCTTGACTGAAGTAACAGGTCCCCCTCAGAAGAGAAAGAGATGCCGCAATTTGCGCCGTCGACCTTCTCCTCGACCACGAGATACTTCCCCTTGAGATCGTCCCATGGAACAGCCTCGAGGTCATCGTCTCCGTGTTGGAAGCGCGAACCTCTCACGTGTCTTGTGCGTGGGTACTTTCGAATGTCATTCATCTCGGATTCAATCTCAATTCCTCGACCAGCACAAGGATGTCCTCGACCTGAGAGTCATCGCACTCCTTGTACGACGCAACGTTGAACTTCTGCTTGATCTCTCGCCAGACGTGAGCATAGGAGTTGCGGTCAGGGTGATCAGGCAAAGGTGGAAGCTTACCCTTCAACTCGTCTCCAGCAGTTGCAACAGCATCTTGAACGCGCTTTCGATTGTCCGGGCTCATCGTGCTAGAACGCACCGGGGTTCACCTGGAAGCAAGTCAGGCCGATCTCCCGCCAAAAGTCGACGACCTGATTGCGATCGTCAAGAACGAACAACACGTTGTACTTGCCGGCGACGTGAGCATTGAAAAGCTCACTCTTGATGATGGCGTCCTTGCGCTGGTCAGTCACTGTCAGGTCCAGTTCACCGCGCATGTGAAGCTCGTACGGAATGGACTTCGTTTCCGTCGTCTCCATCACGTCCTTCGTGAAGTTGGGATTCGAAACGCGACAGTACCGCTCGATGAAGCGTTCAGTCTCGGGTCGATACTTGACATCACGACCGGACATGAAGATCACCTTCACGCCTTGGGCATGCATCGCCATGACAGCGGCGATGACAGGCAAGTTTGGCAGGTCGATCTCATCGCAGTTGGTCGCGTCGTATGGCGTGCGATTGCCGATGATCGCAAGTGTACCGTCCAGGTCGCACATGATCGCCTTGGGCAGATTGCTGTCCTGGACGACGGCCTGAAACGAGTTTGCGCGGGGTTCGTAGTATGTCTCCTTGTCCTGAAGCTTGCGACCCTTGTCAAGCCCGGCGCCGCGGGCCATGTCCTTGATGACCTTCTCGCCGACTCGTGCGAACCCGGTTCGCTTCTCGTCACGAGCGACGCAGTCTGCGACGCTGACGTTGAATGCCTTCTCTAGGACATTGACGTCCCCGATAGACATAGCGAGCGTGTGAATCTTCTTCACGGTCTGTGGCACGAGGTGTGTGTCGTCCAAGATGACATCATACCCTGCACGGATCGCCTGGCGCGTCGCATCTTCCTTGAACGTACGAATCAGGTCCTCGCGATCCTTCCCGTACTGACGATCGTGCGGGTTGTTGCCCGGGCCCACAGCCATGCCACGCAGGTCGTCACGGTTGATCCGGATCCAACGACCAGGCTCACGCTTGATGAGCTCCGCAGCGAACGTTGACTTACCACAGCCCGGAAGTCCCTTCATGACATAGATGGTCCTCATCGCGATCCTTTCCTCACACCAGCGTCCTGATCTCATTGACAACAAACTCAACGAGCAAAGCTTCCACACCCGACTTCTTCAACCTTGTAACGAGGGAACGTGCCGGTCCGGACCTCGTGTACACGCTCGCGTTCCGATAGTCACGTTCCCATCCCGCCCGGCGACTGAGTCGCCTGTATGTTCGATAGTAGTGACCATTCTTGTCACGAACGGCGTAGAAGAGCGCACCTGGAATCAGTACGTGTTGCTCAGGACTTTCGTCTTCGACGAGCAAACGCTCGAAAATTTCGACACTGATGGCACCACGACCACTCATGTACACCATCCTAACACAAGAGGCGGACGATTTACACTGTCAGACGATGATCGTCAGTTCCGGCTTGACGCTTCCCCAGTAGCTAGCCCGTGCGACCATGCACTCTATCGACCTAGACACGCGGATGTGACACGGCGTGTGAGTGTGACCCGCCAGCACGACGACCTTCTTTTTCTTGCGACCTGTCATCACGCGTTCTATTGCCTGACCCAACACGACATTTGTGTTGTACGGGAGCCAGTAGTCCTCGAACAACGTACCGACAGCCCTTGTTGCTTCCTTCCAAGGCGGCACGTGTGTCATGACGTAGACAGTCTTGTGGTTCTCGAGCGCGATCTCGAGACGCTCAGTGATGATGTCAGCAGAACGTTTCGCCATCCCACGCCAGAACTCGATCCGCTCTTCTAGCCCATTGAGCTGTCGAAAATCATGTGTGAGAAGCCAGTCGGACGTCCACCACAACCACTTCGGATTTCCTAGTTGACAATCGTACCAGCCTTCAGTTCCGATGAGGGCGACGTCCTCGTTCAACGACACGATCGGCGTTTCAGTCATCCAGTGAAGGTTCGGGAACCTATCGCTGAGACGACGACAATCTGCGTGAACGCTGTCGATGTGTCGCTTGTGGTAGTCGTGGTTTCCCAGGACGTAGTAGATGGGACCATCAAAGTGTTTCGCAAGGAACTTGAGATCCCACTCCAGACCTATGCCAGAACTGATGTCACCAGTCAGGATCAGGCCTTCAGCAGTTGCTTCTTTCAGGCGGGTGACGAACCACCACTTCATGAAAGGAAACACAGAGAGGTTCAAGTGCGTATCACTGAACCAAACGAACCTTCGCATGTCTTAACTATGAGTCAACCTCGAAGACGCAGGTATTCGTCTGTCAGTTCGACGATCAGATCATCAATCTTCGCTCGATCTGGCTCCCTTGGTAGGGTTGATGTGACATATAGTTGGTCACATTCCTTCTCAATGTTCTCTGCGAATTCAACAATTCGATCATACGACCATGTGCCATTGCGAATTGCTAACAATTCTTCACGATCAGAACGTTTGACATTGACCTTGCCCGTACTCAAAATTTCTTTGCACATCTTCATGAGTCGACAAAGATGCATAGCATGCTTTGTGTCCAGTCCAAACTTGCGCTCGAGCTCAGCGCGGGCGGGGTTACGGGACTTCACCCAATTGAGGTATTGCTCATAGTGAGTGCGAGCTGCATTGTATGCCCTTTCCTGCGTGAACAATGTGATGATGTTTTTGGGCAGTTCAATGCCAAGCTTGTTCTTCGCTGCGAGGTCTATCGCAATCGACTGTTGCATCGGAGAGACGATCGCCTCGTCGTCAACAGTAGGAAGACCTAGCAACGAGTTGAATGCGCCCATCTCCGACTTGCTGACTTTGCTGACTTGTTCAAGTCCGAACTCTGCACGCGTTGGTTCTCCCTTCGGAGGGTTCAGCAACCATGCCCTGTGAGTCTTGATGCGCTTCAACTGCGCATGTGCATAACCCGAAAATGTGAACTTCGCCTTCTTAGAGAGAAACATATCTCGAGCGTCCCTAAGCCGTTCTCCAAACACGTCGCACTTGATAACATCCTCATCAGCGACGTGCAACACCTCGATAATGTTCGGGTTACAGTCAGCGGCAAGACTGGCGAACTTGTCAATTGAATAGATTGCCTTGTCTACTCCGTCGCTCTTGGAGCCCATGTGTTCCATCTGCTCGAATCGCTGCGTGAAACCGAAGTAACACTCCTTAGGCTTGACACAGACGCCTTTGAAGTCCTCGTCAGACGTGGGAACGTTCAGGCCGTAAGCGTGAGATCCATGGCGAACAAGCAGGATGGTTCGTTCATTAACGTCGAAGTGCATGGTAACATTGTACCATGCACTTCGCACATCTACAACCTCCGGAGGTCGGGTTACTCGACTTTGATCGCTATCTTCTTTGATTTAGTGTGTTCCGCTTTCGGTATCTTGACCGTAAGCATTCCATCACGCATCGTTGCTTTGGCAGCAGACAATTCATAGTCAGCGCCAATCGTGTAACTGTGCGATCGGGTCTTATCACCCTTCTTCCAGGAGATTGTCAGCAAATCGCCCTGCACAGAGACGTCAACGTCCGCAGCCGCAACACCAGGAAGGTCATCCTCCAGCGTCATCCCGTCATTATCGGAGAATGTCCGATAGCTACGAGACTGTGACGTCACGGTCGAAGAGCTCGACGTGCCATGCATATGCCATGTCGACCTAGGAACGTCGTCAAACACGTTCGAATCGAACAGGTCGTGCCAGTTCTCCCAAAACTTCACAGGCTTGTCCATGGAATAATCGTACCTCGTTAGCATGGTAATCTACACTTTCCTTTCCTCGGAACCTCACGTGGGCTCCTCGAAAGGCAAGATAAACACGTCAACGGCCTTGTACAGGCCTCATCGTCACTTTTGTGTGACGGTCAGTCGCTTCTTTGACTGCGTTGCCCTTATGACATAGATTGAAACCACACCAGCCTCATAGGCAGCGTCGGCGTCCTTCACCCTGAAACCAGGACCCATGTCGTAGTTACGCACGATCTCAATCCCGGTGTCAAAGCGCTTGCCCCTCACGTTGATGACGTGGTCATCGACGATGCTGACCTCAAGATCATCCTCGCGTACACCAGGCACGTCAGTGAACAACCACGTCATGTTCGCATCATCTTCATCAACCTTGACGCGCCATAGTGAGCAATTCTCCTTCTCTTTCATGAGACGAAGGATCTCCTTCACGTTCTGATCCTGCTCAGGCGTCATTGCGGCAGGAGGCGCCATGGGCACCTGCGGGATCCACGGCAGGACGCGGTCAACTTGAGGCCCAGGAAATGGGGCGGGATCGTACGGTGTCCATGGCAAGGGAACGATCTCCCAGGGAGCGACCTGAATGGGAGGAACGTCGCCGATCCACGTCCTCTCCGGGAAGACATCACCCACGTAAGGATGCATGTGACCGAACAACGTGTTGTCTGAGATTGTCTGACCACATTGTTGAATTGGAGAGATCGTGTTCGTTGTAACGTAGCTGATTGCTTTCATGATCGCTTCCACTTCTTGATCTTGAACTTCGTGAGCGTGAACGTGAGGTAGGTCGTGAGAGGCTCGAAACTACCGTAGTCGAGCACGCTGAACGTCATACCGCTCAATCTACCAGTGAATGACCACACCTCATCGACAATGCCGACAGGGTTTAGAAACTTCACGATACCTTTCTGAAGTTCTTGTGAATCAAGCAACCTCTTCAGGTCGCGGTTCTGTTCACCATGGTCATACACAGTGTAAAGTTCAATCGCCATCTCACCGGGCAGCCCGGGCTTGAGAATGGGCGGGCGCACCGTCTTTACGAGGAATGGGTCGATGCTAGGTAACTCGACGATCCAACGATTCCTCGTCAAGGGTTCGAATTTCTTTTCAGACGTTTCATCCATGTTACGAAGATCTAGCGTCAAGGTCAAAGCGCCAGGCCGCATTAATACCCGTTCTCAATGCGCTTGACATTGACATCGCCCTTCGCAAGGTACGCTTCCACGAGCTCTTCCATGCCGATGCCGCTAGCAATCACAAGTTCAAGGTACAGGTGGAGTGCATCGACCAGCTCCTCTTTGTATGCCTCGCGGTCAATCTCGGGAACGTCGGTGGCACGGTGAGACTTTGCGTTCTTCAGGTGTTGTCCGGCCTCGAACAGCTCTTCCAACAGGTGGTTCCTGATGTCCTTGAGGAATTGTTGACCCTTCTTGGTCGACAAGTCTGTCGGAAACTCTGGGAAGCCCCGCTTCGACTGTAGCAGGCGCATGAAGCGCTCCTGCTGTTCCCACATGGCGTATAGCTGATCGCTTGAGTCAATCATCTGCAATCCTCTCGAGAAACACGAACGATCCGATCGATGTGTCCATGATCAATACTGACTCATCTAGCCTGTGACTCTCGTCCTTACGTAACTCGATCTCAAGCTCCTCCTGAGGAATCTTGCGATAGAATTCACCCGTACCACCACGGGCTGCAGCATGACGGTCAGTTTCAGAGCCGTCTGTCTTCTGCAGGACGCATCGCTCGTAGCGACCGTCTGGCAGGACATCGTAAAACACCTCTCCGGGCGAGATCATCAGTTGCTCGACGTACCGTCGGGAATGATGAACTTCTTCCCAGGTGAAGCGTTCTGCAAGTCCTTCGCCTGCTGCAACAACTTCTCATGCATCGACCGGACCTGGCGCTGATACTCGAGCGTCAGCACGAGTGTGGATGCATCCTCCTCGTCATGTTCGACCCTGATCTGCCTGAGTAGGTCGGAGCAATCGACGCCCGTGAGCATCGCTTCCTGAACGATCTGGACCACGCGGTGCCAGATGCTGTCTGCAAACTTGAGTTCCTGTGCCATTGTCTTCTCCTGGTGTCGATCCTACACTGTTGGTGCTTGTTTGAACGTGTCTAAGTACGACGCAAGACGTCGAAGTATCTTTGTGTCATCGTCAACTAAGCCGAGGACATGATTACAACTGCGACACAACAATCCTCTAATCACATTTGACACATGATCATGATCAATGTGAGCAACGTCGTTCTTGATGCCTGTCAACGAAGCAAAATCGCGTTCACACCCAGCACACTTCCCTTGTTGCGCTAGCATCATTCTGTCAAATTGTTCGACCGTAACGCCATATGCGTACCAATGATGCCAGGCTTTACTGTCTGGTATACACTTGCGACAATGTTTTGTCGTGATGTTGTAGGCATGAACGGTTCATTGCAGATTTTGCATGCTATCTCATTACGAGGATGACATTTACGACCGTGAGCTTTGGGTGAACCAGAGGGCATTGTCAAGTCTGCATTGCTAGGTCATGAATTGCCGTGCAAATATCCTTCCCGTCTATTGCATCTCCCAAACACGTCCAATTTAATCGAGAACGTCTGGCGAAGAGTTCAACTTTGAACGTGGATGGAAACATGAGATCAAGACTGTTTTGCAATGTCTCGGGCTTGATTGAATGTCCCAAATTGAGATCAAAGCCCACACTACGTTGACCCTTATTTTTCAGTAAGGGATAAATGCTCTTTCCTGCAGTTCCGATCAACGCAATCTCATGTGATTGCCTAAACAAGTGACCCATGCCAACGCGTGTACGTTTGTTAGGATCTAGTTCTTTCTCATGATCTTTCTTAAGCTTCGTCCAGACCCATACTTGCTTCTGCTTGAATCCCCAAGCAGTCATCACGTCAAGCCCTGCCTGCAGCATCGACCCTGGAACCCACAATGCTAGCAGACACCCCGCAGGATCAACGATCGACGGGACGGGCATGCCCGCCACCTCGCCCGCTGACATCGTCTTGTACTGCGACTGTGCAGAGCGCTTCACACCGTCCTTCATCGCCTTGAGACCGTCGGAAAAACCCCAAGGAGGATCTGCACAGATGAGTTGTGCTAGCATCAGATGACCCCATAGTGAAACAGCACTGCGATGATCTTCTGCTGTGTCTCGTCCTTCGTTCCACCGTTGAAGATGACAGGAATTTCGAGCGCGTCGCCAAGATGGGCGTACATCTTGTTCACGGTTGTCTGCAACTCCGTGTCCTTTTCATAGCTGTCATCTACGGAGTTACGCTTGAACGATGTTCCGTTCAGGATGAGCGTAATGTCAGGCTTCTTCAGCAGTGAGTAAAGGAATCGGTTGAACGTTGCATTGACGTTCGTCACCGGTCCGTACGCAAGCGCTGATAGCGCCCAACGATCAAAGACGACATAGTCATTCGCCGCCATGAGTTTAGGAAGGTCAAACAGCTGGAAAAGAAACTTGTTGAGGAATTGCACGACCTGAAATACGTTCGCGTGGCTCTTCGCGAGGCCGTTGCGAAGCATCCAGTAGATGAGGCGGTACGTGATAGAGCGCGTCTTTGTCGCGACCTCAACGCGGACAGCGGTGTGCCCTCGAGCACGAAGCGTTTCAACGAGCAACGTCGACTGAGTCGCTTTTCCGCACTTATCAGCGCCGCAAATTGCAATGAGCTTTGCCATGTGCATAATCCTAACATCTGAATGTCAGACAGTTCAAGTTATGTAATGCCATTCGAATCCACCTGCATGTTTACGACGACCCTTACAACAATCACAGATTTTGCTTCGGTTCACACCGGTAGAAACTTGTGCTAGCACCGCTGACGGAAACATCGCTATCACCTGACCGTTCAGCAGCTGTTCAATTGCTTTGCCTTTGCCCACGTAAATGGCACGAGGTTCAGCCTCTAGCGTCCAGTCTACGTAGACATGGTAGATCGAAACACGTCCTCGTTTGGCAGCGTCTTCCGGGTACTGATCCATCCCCTCAAATTACCACAGAACACATCATTTGCATTGGCGCTGAGCGGCATTGTAACACATCCAGTGAGTTGCTTGTAGATGATGTCCCGAGCATCTTCTTTCGTCATCGGACGAGCGACATGTTCAAGCGGACTCATGTGCCCGGCGGATACAAGCCTATCGCAGAGTTCAACGTCCGCCATCACGTCACGCTTGCCGTCGTGCGTCAGGTACGAGACTCGAGCACAGCGTCCTGCAGATACTTTTTGCCAGAACATCGGAATGTCACTGCAACCTGAATTTGCACGAACTTCATCGAAGTCTACCAGCGGCATGTGCCACTCGTCAAGTGCGAGGCCACGCGGCGTCGAGTCAATGTAGGTTTCTCGCATCATGTCCGCAACCTTCTTGATCTCTGGTTGCGCCATGGGATTGCAGCGAAGCCCCCAGAAGTTGTCCCACTCCGTGGCGGTCACGATGACAGTGTGCCACAGCCATGGCTCGAGCAAGCGATTCGTGATCTGCTTGTGAATTCCCAATGATAGCAATCGAGCGGCATCAGCGACAGCGTGTGACCTTGCGATGAGCCAGGCTTCCTCCGCAGTCTTCTGTTCCTCAACAGTCAGTTCCTGCTCAGCCTGCATTCCCTTCTGATTCTTTCCCCAGTAAACCGGGATGAATGGATCATCCATTACTTTTTGCAGCATCTTCTCGACAGGTATTGCCCTGCTTGAAGCGCTGTTCCGCGAGAACACACGGTGGGTGTTGAACTCAGCCAGCACGATGCGCGGAAATGTCACCTGAAACGTCGTCAGCCTGACATTGTCAGGGCTTAGGCTGTCCCTCAAAATCTTGGCCTCGTATGCCATGTTACTCCTCATCCTTGGTTGTCTGATTATTCTGCTGACCCACCAGGTGCAGCACGGGCTGTCCTGAGAGGCTGTTACGGAGCTTGATGACTGAAGAACGAGAGAACATCCGCATGAGGGTGTCATAGTCCTCTGCACGTAGCAACGTGCAGTCGTAGTGACCGTACACAGGAGGTCGGCCAAACACGTACTTGATGCCGATCCAGATGCGCTTCCACCACGGCTCGTATGCGTTCAGCCGCGTTTCCAGCCAGATGTCGCCGTCATCCTCATCGAGGTTGAACCTGATCGTATGGTTGAAGTCAGAACACTGACACGAGCAGTACAGCTCCATGCTGCCGACCGTACAACATCGCGGTCAGGAGTTCACGGTTCAGACGCGTCGTGTAAAATTAAACAACTGATCGTCCAGGACGTCATACACCTTAGTCTCGAGTTCATCGCACACGTCATTCATCGCCTTGATTGCCTGACGCTGGTCCTCACCGTTCTCGCTCTTGTTGAGCAGGATGAACTTCTCGATGCGTTTGCGGATGATGTTGACGAAGTCGGTCGTGTCACCGCGCAGTTGCCACTCGGGAACGCCATGAAGGTAATCCTCATTGAGGACTTCCTTGACAGCGCGACGAACATCACTGATCTTGAGCTTCATGAGATCCTCACTCGTAGTCGCACCCGGTCATGTGTTCTTCGCCTGCACCGGGCGTGCAGTCGCATATCGGGCAGCGCCAATCGCAACCTTTCATGTGAGGATCGTCACGCCTTGCATCGCACACCGGACAGTGCCACTCAGAGCACTGCGGATCGTGGTCGGTCCAGGCAGGATTGCCGCAATCGGGACAATTTTCATCAGGCTCGTAGCCGCACGTCTCACAGGGTTCTGTGCCCTCGCTTCCACCGCAATCAGGACATACGTCACACTTCTGACAGTGCCCATCAGGTGACAATGGCGAACCACAGTGATGAAGGTTGGGCTTTTTCTTCACAGTCGCCTTCGGTCGCACGTCGTCAGCTTGACGTTGAGAGAAGAAACGACACTTCGGGTTGGGACACTCGCAAGAGTTGAAGCCGATGTATGCGTTAGGATTGCCACAAGAAGTGCACGGCGCCTCAACGAGAAGTCCTAGTTGTTCCTTGATGATTTGACGCAATGACCTGACGCGGATCCTCATGTCTTAAGTATTCAACACTTCGACCATGCGCAACTCGTACATCCCACACAACCGCCCGATTGGTACACGAGTTTTTCGCCGCATTCAGGACACTTCTTCTCGTCCGACGTCTCGGTTCCTGTGACCTCAGTGCCGTCCTTGATGTAGCCCTTGAGAACGCGAGCGATCACGCCTGAGAAGCTCGTCAGGTCGGAGCGCTTGTCCTTCTTGAGCTGCTCAACGAGGAACTGTGTCGGCACACCGTGACGCATCGACATTGAGATCATACGAGTCAACGCACCGTGCTCAGGATTGTCAAACAGCGACACGATATCCTTCAAGAGAAGTTCATCGTCCTCTGCTAGCGGGATGCGCAGGTTGTAAGTGACGATGCCGTCCTTCTTTCCGTTCTTGATGATGAATGCCTTCTTCGTCTTGCGTGGGACCTCAACGCACTGTGACAACCCTGCAAAGATCTCATACGGCACACCCGCCAAGAGACCCACAAGCACGAGGTACTGCTGGCCCTTGATGCTGACACGATGAACATCGCACTCAAGTTCCTTTGGACGCTTCGGAGCATGGCACTCCGTGATCACGAGAGGTTGACTGTCAGGTTGAGACGCTGACTCATCCACGATGACAGCTTTCCTGCTACCGATCCTGTAGATCGTGACGCCTTTGCAACCTGTCTTCCACGCCTTCATGCACAGGTCGTCGACGACCTTCACTTCAACGTTCTTCGGAAGGTTCGTCGTGTTGCTGATGCTGTGACAGATCCACCTCTGTGCAGCTGCTTGAATGTCGACCTTACGAAGCGGGTCGACCTCTTCGATCGTCGACCCGTAATACGGCGACTTCATGATGTCAATTTCGCCAGTGGCCTTCATCCACTCTTTGACACCCTGGTGGAAGACGTCGTACTTCTGCCACTTGTCGCCGAGATCGTCGACCTCATCGACCCGGGCGTTCTTGTCAGCGTCGGTGAGCTTGCGCTTTCGCGTTGACTTGATCCAGAAAACGGGTTCACAGCCCGACGACGTCCGGACCATGATCGAACCGCTACCTACGGGTGCTGTCGTCGTGTTTGCGATGTTGCGACGACCGAACTGTTCGTACTGTGTCCTAAGCTCAGGATCCTCGTCCATGATCCTGCTGATGAATGGATGATCTTTCTCAGTCTCGGCGTCGAACGCCGGGAACGCACCGCGTTCCTGTGCCATCCTCACCGACGAGCGGTAGGATGACATTGCAAGGTTCTTGTAGATCTCTTCCGTGATTGCAATTGACTCATCGCAACCGTACTTCATGTCCAGAGCTGCGAACATGTCTGCGAGAGCGGTGATTCCCAACCCCGTTCGTCGACCTTGTTCTGCGGCCACCTTGATCTTGCGCCACAGGTCGAGCTCTGAAACCTTGACATCATCAGGTTCAGGATCGGCGTTTACCTTTGCGATGATCTTGTCGATTGCCTCGAGCTCGAGGTCGATCAGGTCGTCCATCAGGCGTTGAGCGATCTCAGACACCCTGCAGAACTCACGGAAGTCAAAACGTGCTGTAGGCTTGAACGGATCAATGACGAACTTTAGCAGGTTGACGAACAGCAACCTGCAACTGTCGTACGCTGAGAGTGTAATCTCACCGCAGTTTTTGACACAGATGCCCGATGATACGACGAACTTCTCGTCCTCGTTCGAGGTGATCACGTGGTAGTTGTGATTGTCGTCGACGGTCAGGTTGTAGACGTCCTCAACGCCAGCACGCTCGACCGACACGACCTTGTGATTGGTCGCGACTTGATTCGCAAAGTTTGTCCATGATCCAAAGCGACATTTGCGATTGAGATGTTGCGGAAGCACCTTTTCCGCGGCATAAGCGATCCACATCTCCTTTGTGATTCGACCGTTCGTATCGAACAGTCGACGACCGTGATCGAGAAGCTGCTCGTTGGTGACTTTCATGTACCGACCGTTCTTCTCGCCGGGATGACAAGCAAAACGTTGCTTCCACTCTTCAGTCATGACGTGGTACGGGTTCTTCTCTCCCGTCATGCGTTCTGCATGCAACGCACGATGCTCTTCGTGCAACATCACCTGCAAATTCGACATCGCATCATTCGTAGAGTCGAAGTCGATGTGATGAAGCGCATGCGTCTTTGGATCAACGTGCCCACCAAAGAATTTGTGAATCAGACGATACTGGCGCTGGTTGCGCTTTGCACCGCCGATCATGTCCACTCCCGTGTTGCAGATTTGCCTGTACCCATTCGAATTGAACGAATTGAACGGGAACACAGACGTGCCCGGCTTGAGATCCTTCAACTCGACGTAGCTGCGGTCACGTAGCATGATCATGTGATCAGGAGTCGCGATCAGTGTACTTCCGTCGTCAAGCGTCAACTTCCAGACCTCAGCGCCTCTCTTCGTCAAGCGTGGTGCTCGTCCCCATTTGATCTCCACACGACCCGTCACGGGGTTTGTAGAATACACAGGCACGTCCTTACCCTCGTCTGCGAGTTCCCTGATCGATACTGCATTACGTCCATCTGCGACAGCGATCAGTGTGTTACCTGCGACGCACGGATTTGTGCTGATCGATTTGAAGAAATCATATGCATCAGCAGGACCCATGCGGCGGACAGTGTCCCAGAACAACATTCCAGGTTCGCTACAATCACGCATCGCAAGGACGACATTGTCCCACACTTCGCGTGCGTCAACCCATTGGTCAATGACGTAGTGATCTAGACCTGCCTCGACTGGGAAGCGTTGCTGGTACTTCTCGCCTTTCACAACGGCGTTCATGAACTCGTCTGACATCCGGATCGATACGTTCGCACCGGTGACCCTCTTCGGATCGCGCTTGACATTTGCAAACGTCAGGACCTCAGGATGATGCACGCTGATCGTCAACATCAACGCCCCACGGCGACCTCCTTGACCGACCTCACGACACGTGTTGCTGAAACGATCCATGAAGATTGCGATGCCGTCAGTTGTACGAGCGGCGTTCGCTGCGACGAGCCCTTTCGGGCGAATCGTGGAGATGTCAAACCCAACGCCTCCGCGGCGCTTCATGATCTGCGCCTCCTGTTGGTCAGTCTTCATGATGCCACCGTACGAATCATACGGTGATTCAACGACGAAGCAATTGCTGAGCGACTGAATCTGGTAAGGATTTCCGAGTGCAGACATCGGTCCGCCTTGCGGCACAACCTTCCACGTAGAGATCAATTCGAAGATCTCCTCCTCGCTCACAGGATTGGGATATCCGCGCTCGATCCTTGCGAACTCTTTCGCCTCGCGGCGATGCATGTCAGCAGGTGTCAGTTCGTAGAACGCTTCGTTGAGATCCTGGAGCGCATACTTTCCTGCAAAAACGTCCGTTGGCAGTTCATCGCCATCGTAGTATGCAAGTGAAGCAGCGTGAACATCATCGTATGTGTGTAACGTCATCTAGTCTCTCGTTGTCTGTTCGAGGGGTTGTGTGCTCTCATAACTATACTCACTCCTCGCCCGGCGCGGAGAGCGGTTGCTTTGGTGAGAACCGTTCATTTCGTACTTCCTTGAGCTTCTCGCGCAATCTTTTCTTCTTGTCAGCGACATCGTCTGACATCACTTCATCAATCATCCCAGCTTCACCTAGAACTGAGAATCTGCTTCGTGCAGTGTCGATGAGCGCAGAGTAGCAGAGACCGTCACGGCCAGCGCGGTTCTTTGCAACGTACAAGCGCCCAGCGCCCGTCGCCTTCTCGTGAGATCTCCTAGAGATGCTGAGCACAACGTCCGCAACCATCGCCTTTCCGTACGCTTCTGCCATGTTGCTGAGGTCGACGATCTCTGCGGTTGACCCCTCCTTGTTTGACTGTGAAGCTGTCCAGATCGGGATCTTCTTCTCAGATGCAAAGCCTCGCAATTCCTCATAGATCAACTTGAGCTCATGCCTGAGCGAATCGAACTGTCTCGTTGAACGCATGACGTCAGCATAGTCGATGAGAATCAGGCCGGGCCTGAATCCCTTGATGTCAAGGCGTTCAATGTGTGCTCGGAGCGTGTAGATGGTCGCCATGCTCGTGGGAAATTCCTTGATGATGAGCCGACCTGTCTTCATGCCTTCATACCGCTTGATCACCTCTTCTTTGTTCTCGATCACGAGGTTCGAGTCCATGTCACATAGGTTACTGTCGTACCTGATGCCGACCAATGACTCCGAAAGTTCCATCGTGTAGTGCAGAACGTCAACACCGTTACGAAGAGCATTCGCACCGAGCATGACGAGAAAGTGACTCTTTCCTACACCTGTGTTGGCAACGACAACTCCCAACTCGCCGGCACCGAGACCACCATTCAGGATGTCCTTTCTGTCAAGCGCTTCGATGCCTGTCGCGATAGGATTTCGCTGAAGACGCTGGAACCTGCTCTCTGTGTCCTGGAAGAAGTCTAGACCCAGTGAAGGCGTCGTACCGACAGTGACAGCCTTCTTGATGCTCTCTACGATCAGCTCGTACTTCTCAGCCTGCATCTGCTCGACAGCTTCTGTGAGCGCAGCCTTGAGCGCCTGCTTGCGACAGAAGTCAAGCGTCTTGTCCTTTACGTACCCGAGGTCACCCGGGTCGGGGTTCGCTCGCATACGTGTGAGGTACTCGATGATCTGATCACGTAGGATCGTGTCAGTGCCGATCTTCAATTCGTCCCTGATGATCGTCACAAGTAACTGCAAGGTCGGGAAGACCTTGTACTTCTTCGCGTGACTGAAGTATCGCTCAGCAAGGAATCGCAGGTAATTGAGCTCGAGGTATGAAACATCGAACACCTCAACTACTTGCTCGGCCCACACTCGATCGCCCAACAATGCCTGTACGATCTTCTCCTGGAACGACTTTCCGTACATACCAAATGTTGCCTTCTGTGCGGCCGAAATGGCCACCTTAGCCTCGCTCATCAAGCGTCTCCGATCTTCAGTGAAGGTTTGCGATACAATTGAATGAGAAGAAGAAGTCGTCGACGTCGAAGTCACCGATCCCCTCCTTCACCAGCAACTTGATCATTCCGTGCTTGTCCATATGAGGGACGAAGTCTTTGATCCTCTGTTCATTCGCTGCCTGTTGGTTCGCAGGCACCATGTTGCCGTTGAGATACACGAGTTTCCAATTTCGCATGACATCCTCACGGGCGTCAATGATGCGCTTGTACATCCGTGATTCATCGATGTGCGCATGTGCGTAGTCAAAAATGTCTGACAGCAGGATGTTGTCATCCAACCCGAGGATTGGGAACAGCTTTGACACGACCTTGAATCCGACACCCTTGATTCCAGGCACGTTGTCTCCTCTGTCGCCGCACAGTGCCTTAGCGATCGCAAAGTGCTTTGAGCGTACACGAAATTCTTCGAGAACGTTCTCCTGCGTGACGAATGTTTTCTTGTGAAGGCTGTACTGTTTCGTCTTTTCATCAAGAAGTTGGTACATGTCTTTGTCAGAAGACACGATGATCTTATCACGATTGCGCAAGGGACTGCATGATAGGTATGCGATCAGATCGTCACCCTCACAGTCAGCGGCATATAGCTGACACACAGGAGCACACTTCAACATTCCTAGCAACGAAATGACCTGGTGTTGCCTGTTCTCCTCATTGTCAGGAATGTCATCCTCATAGAACCGGTTGAGCTTGCCTGCTACGCGGTTCAGCTTGTACTCAGGTAGAAGATTTCTTCTTCGAGAACTTCCACCACCTTCCCAGCACACGTACACCGCCTCAGGCGATGTTTCATATGTGATCCTCTTCAGTGTCTTCATGAAGCCGATGCACCCGCCCATCTGGTAGCCTTCACTCGACATTGTGGGATAAGCACAATAACTCCTCACGAAAAGATTCATTGCGTCTACGATTAGAATTGGTCGACGCTGCTCATCCATCAGTGCCTCCGAATACCGTCATGCTACGCAACTGTACATCGGTCAACCGTAGAAGTTTCAGCCCCCTTGTCCTGAACCACTCGTCTTGAGCACGATCAGTAAGATATTTGTGGTATATCTGCACATCGCGCTTTGTCAATCCTTCTGCGATGACGTCAATAGGTCTATCAAGACCATGCCAGTAAACACCATCAAGTTGAATGTAAAGATCAAGCGATTTGACATGAAAGTCAATCATCCACTGTTTGGTACACTCTGGAGGTACCACCTGGCGCTCAACATCATCAGCACCGAAGTGGTTGATGAGAAGAGTGTAGAGATGATCCTCTGGCTTTGAGTGACCGTACGTGCCATTTCGCTTCATAGTCTCATAACGTTTTTCGTGCGATGCGGGAGAATTACAACGTTCACGAGCGTGTTCTAGCAACAGCGTATTTTTTACGCCGTATCGCTCTACATTTGTCCTCTGTGTACGCTCTTGGACTTCAGGAATACGTTGTGGATGATTTGTGCCATATCGTTCTATCAGTGTAGCCTTTACGCGTTCACGAAACTGCGGTGATGACAGCACGTTCTCAACGCCATAGCGTTCAATGCATGTCTGTTTCGTTCTCTTCTGTACTTCGGGGATCTGATTGACGTTCTCGACGCCATAACGCTCAATGCATGTCTGACGTTGCTTTGTCATCACCTCAGATGATGCGAATGGCGTTTCAACGCCTAGACGCTGCATACATGTCTGTGACGTTTTCCTCCAGATTGCGCCACCTCTCTTTGTTGCCTCGGACACGCATGCTCGCGAACAAAGATGTACTTCCAGAGCATCTTTCACGTAACGCTTAAACTCAATTCCGCATTGATCACATCTGTAAAGCGCTAGCTTCGCTGTCAAGTGTCTCAAGTACATTGGCGACCGTACATACCTATAGTGGCACAGACAAAAATCTTACTCCGTCCTTCCTCCGCAGTACATGCGCCTATTTAACACATGAACGGGAACTTGTTGCAAGAGTACGTCTCCTTGTTGATTGAGAAGATCCGTACCAAGAGAGGCGTATACAGTCCATTTGGGTCGAAATTTGAGCTGAACAAGTTCAAGAAACTGCCCAGCCGAGAAGTCATGAAGCAGTACGCGTACATGTTCCTTGAGCCTCTTGGTCGCGGTAGTTCACGCGAGGTGTACACGCTCAGCAGCAGGTATGCGCTGAAGATCGCAAGGAATGACAAGGGTGTCGCGCAGAACGAAGCAGAAGTGGATACGTTCACGAATCCTCAAACAAAGAATGTCGTTGCGAAAGTACAATCATTTGATCCAGATTACAACTGGATGATCTCAGACCTAGTGAAGCCGTTCGATTCTGAACAGGAATTCCAGGGCGCTGCTGGTCTATCGTTCGACAAATTTTGCAACCAGATCGCTGACGTTCTGGGGGGTGAACCCGATGCGAAGGACGCGTGCGAACTAGCACAGGCAACTGCAGTGACAATCAAGCAGAACAAGCTCATGCGAGGCGACGTCAACAAGATCGACTCTTGGGGATTGACGTCAGCAGGAGATCCTGTTCTGCTTGACTATGGATTCACGAAGAGCGTTGCTGATAAACACTACCCAAAGAAGAAGACGCCCAAGACGGACGCTGGTACCGCTGATCACGAATCAGAACCTGATTCACCGTCAAAAGTTGATGATCCACAACGAACAGGTGCTGAAGTTCCTGTCGCAAAACACGCTAAGCGATGATCGGATCGCTATCTACGTAAGGCCTTTCGTGTAGCCTCTCAAGATCACGCAGCAATTCAATCGGATCACGACGTAGATCGTTTTCATCCAGATTGAATGATTGTACCGCGTCTCCCAACATGAGCGTCAGGACCATCGTGCCCTCCTTGAGTGACAAGGAATGCGATTGGTGAGGACGAGTGGATGGGAAACGTTGACGACACAGTTCAAGCAGTGTCTTTGCGTTCTTCATGCGTTACGCTCCGAGCCACGTGTATATACGCGGCGTGTCTAAGTAGTCGTCTTGAGTGATTTTTCAGTCATTGACCGGTCGATCCGAAACCACCGGATCCACGCTCTGTCTCGCTGAGTTCATCAACATTGACGAACGTTGCCTGCACGACCGGAGCGAACACCAGCTGCGCAATGCGATCGCCCCTGTTGATCCTGTATTCTTTGTGACTGTGATTGATCAGACACACCATCAGCTCTCCCCTGTAGTCACTGTCAAGTGTTCCAGGAGAGTTGGCGACAGTGATCCCATTCTTCACGGCCAGTCCGGACCTGGGCCTGATTTGGCACTCATAGCCCTCCGGGACCTCTAGAAAAAGTCCCGTGTGTATGAGTATGCTACATCCTTCGAAGATTGCAGTATTCTCGATCGCAAACACATCGCACCCGGCTGCTCCGGGCGTCGAATAAACAGGATCGGGAACGTCAGGATGAGCCTTCCTGATCTTGACCTCAGGCCTCTTCTGGTTCATTCGTTTCCTCGTCTCCGTCAGTTGTTGGCGTATCATCGGTGTCATGTTCGATGACATCGCTGCTCACGGCACCGTACGCGTTCTCGATGACCTTGTCGATGAATGGTTTATAGATCGGATCGTCCATGATCTCCTTGAAGTCGCTCTTGTAGAACTTCTTCTCGACCAGCACTTCACCTGACGCCTCGTCATTTACCTGAAGAAGACGCCACTGCGACACACCAGAGATACACACGTTGAGCTGTGTCTTGTTGCCTTTCGCGTCCGTGTGATCAAGCAGCACCTTGTTCTTCTCGCAGTGCTCACGAAGCTTGTCGAAGATGTACTCGTGCTCGACGATCCCCTTGCCGAAGATGATGTCGAATTCGTACTTCCTGAACGGAGCTGCGACCTTATTCTTCTTGATCGTCATGATGACGTGGATGCCGATGACGTTGTTGGCCTTGTCCTTGACTTGAGAACCAGACGACAACCTGATCCGGATCGATGCGTGGAACGGAATTGCCTTTCCACCTGGAGTGACGTCCGGGTCGCCATGCATGACGCCGATCGCGGAACGAAGCTGATTGAGGCACAGCAATGTGACATTGTTGTGACCGATGACACCGACGATCTTGCGCATGCCCTTGCTGATGACCCGGGCCTGCAGACCGATCGTGTCCTTGTCGTAGTCACCCTCGAGCTCAGCTAGGGGTGACGTCGCAGCAACGCTGTCCCAGATCACCAGGACAGGGACGTCCTTCTTCTTCTCCATCGCGCTCTTTGCGAGCAGGATGGTGCGCTCGATCGACTTGAACACGTTCTCAGTACAGTGTTCGTCGATGTAGACAAAGCCTCGCTTGATGTTGATCCCCATCAGCGCTAGCTTGTCGATGGGCGTTGCGTTCTCCGTGTCGATGTAGATGACGATGCCGCCCATCCTCTGTACGACGGCCGCTGCGTGGTACGCAAGGTGCGACTTGCCGATCGACGGAGGACCTGCAATCTCGATGATGCGTCCCTCAGGGTACCCACCACCGGGAGCCTGGCGAATCGCGTAGTTCATCTGGATCGAGCCCGTGTTGATCCATCTCTTCACAATAGTAGGCGCTTCAGTCTCAGCGAGATTGTACGCTACGCGCATCCCAAATTCACGGTTGAGGTCTTTGATGAGACCGGCTGTGAGTTCGTCCATGTCATCCGCGGCGGACGTGGTCTCGCCCGCGAGGACTTCCTTCTTTCCTCTTGCCATGTTTCCTCGAGAAAGTCTAAGAATGCACGAATGGCCCCCGCTTTGGGCGGGGGCCATTCGGCCACGTCATCTCACGCTTCCGCTTCGTCCTTCATGATCTCGTCGAATGCATCGTCGAGCGTCTGCTTGGGAGCGGTTGTCGTCGAATCCTCACCATCAACATCGACATCAGTCTTCGGCTTGGTGACGCGACGGGCTGCGGGCTTGACAGCTGACTTCACGTCCTCAGCGATCTTGTCGAGGACGTCAACGCTTGCCTTACCACTGCCACGTTCCGTGCCTTCATCATCGCCTGCGGATGCCTTGACCGTCGCGCCGCTGGCAAGCCAGGTGTTCAAGATCTGCTCGATCTCAACAGTTGTCTTCTGCGGGTACAGGTCATCGATGTTCGGCTGTCCTTCGAGCCACTTCGCAACTTGAGCAGGATCATCCGAAAGCTTCGTCTGCGTACGTGACGCCTTGGGCACCATGTCCATGACGGGCTTGCCCTTGAACATCCTCTTCGAGGGGCTGATCGTCACGATCAGGTCGAAACCGTTCTCGGGATCGGTGTAGTCACCGACGCCCTCCTCGTCGAAGATCGCCAGCAACTGCTGGTAAACGAACGAGTTGAATCCCCACACTTGGACGCCTTTTTCGACGTCTGCACGGTCGATGAGCGCCATGTACGCTGCCATCTTGGAGTGCAGAAGCTTCGCAAGCTCCCTGTCTTCGGGCTTGCCACTTGCGTAGCACTTCTTGATGAGATCATTCACCGGGTCAGGCTTGCCGAACTGCACGGGCGCCAAGAACCTGGGTGCGTCTCCGATGTAGTAGTAGCGTCGCTCGAGGAACGGCATGCCGTCAGCAGAGTTCTTCCAGGGGACCACGCGGATCTTGTGCTTACCCTGTGCAGGCTTCCACAGCTGGACCCTGCCCTGCCCGCTCATCTCACCAATACGCTTACGAATCGCCTCTAGATTGATCGCCATCTTGTCCTCTTGTATTCTTGTGCAATGTCCGAATGATGCATCACCTGCACCGTGCAGGTAAACGAATCCTACTTCAACTCTTATTCCTGTTCAACATCCTTTTACGGGATGAAGTTCTTTTCTACTTCCTGACCATCTTGCTCTTTTTGTCACCTTCGCTAGAGCCACCTGAGTAGCCCATGACGTTGCCGTTCCCAATAGAGTTTCCGCCGCCACCTGCGCCGCAGAATTCATCGAGCTCAGCCTCTTCATCTTGACCATTGTCATCGCTCGCCGTGTCAGGCGAGATGAGCTGATTGGGAACCCTCGCGTTGTTCTCCTCTGCGATCAACGCTCGGAGGTAACGGATGAGTAATGCCCTTTGGCCCATGCTCATAAATAGGCGTGACGATGGAACTGTGAGGAAAAAGACCGGTCAGGTGACACATTCTGCAGTTCACTCCGATGCGGCGTGAGGCCAAAAATCGACGTGTTTTTCCTCCATCGTCGAGATGTAATCCGCAGTCATGAGACCAAAGACGAGGGGCGAGATCTTCAGGCAGTAGGGACGATTTTCCTGCAGCACAAACCCATCATTGAGTTTGATCGCAATCGCCTCGTCAGGAGAGAGCTTGACACCGTAGTGTTGGAGGACGAAGACAGTGCGATCAGGAGTCGTCATGTAAAGAAGGGCGTTGTTGTACGAGTATTCCTCACCCATCTTCTCCTTGCGCCAGGTGTCGATCTGAGGACGATAGAAGTCGTTGTCACTGTCCTTACCCGGCATCCCGATCTTTCCCAGATCGTGGAACAGTGCAGTGATGATCATGCTGTCCTTTGACAATCGCCAGTCGTAGGACTTGTTCAGGATGACGAGGTTGTTCAGGACCCGCAAGGAGTGATCGACCAGGCCTCCAGGGAAGGCTCCGTGATAGTCCCTCTTTGCAGAACCCGGACACAGGCACAGGCGCTCGTCCAGCTCATCCAACATTGCGATGACGGATTCTGAACGGTCACCCAGCTTTCCACACAGTGCATAGAATCGCTTCCAGTTCGTCTCAATATGTTCGGGCGTCAACATGTTCAAATGGTACCCTCATGGGTCGTCTTGTTCAAACGCTGATCTCATCGTACTTCAACGGGAAGTGTTGGACGTAGCCCTTCACCCTGACCCTGTCGATGGCTCTCACCAGCGGAAGATCATCGTAGTGAACGTCAAGGATGATTGCATCATGAAGGAGGAACAGAGGCCTGACCCGTGGCGCGGACGCTGCAAGTCGATCGACGATCTGCTTGAAACCCATCATCGTCACGTCAACACCTGTGCTCTGGGCATAATAGTTGATCATGATGTGGTCAAGGGGCTCATCGATGAGGACCTGCCTGCCATAGCGATTCACGACCTTTCCCGTCTCAAGGAACTGCTTCTTCACTCGCTTCAAGAGCTCCTTCGTGTTGAAATACAACCTGACCCTCTTGACGAAGTCGTTGAGCACCTTTCCTTCCATGCCGAGCACGATCCCAAGCGCCTTCTTGCTGCTCCCGTAGAGCTCACTGATGACCGCGCCCTTGATAGCCTTCCTGTCAGCCCCGAGCTCTTTCGCGATCATTCCGTACAGGTCAAGCTCATCGCAGTTGCGTCCGTGCTCGTACAGGAGAACACGTGCCTCCAACGCTGCGAAGTCAAGGGCGACGATCGTGCCGTCCTCACCGTGGACGGACCTCATGATGTTCCTGTGCTCTCGCTTCAACGTCAGAATCTGAGGGCCTGAGACGACTGTCAAACGCCCTGTCAACGTCTTGAATCGATCGTACGTGACGGGTGCAGCGAACCCGTCGTCGTCAGGCTCGAACGACCGCGTGGCAGCCACGTTGCCTGCCCGAGCGAGCATCAACCGTTGCCAGGATAATTTGTCCACCTTCACCGGCTTGAGGGCCTTGAGCAGGCCGTTGCCGGTCACCCACGTGTCCCTGTAATAATCCAGCGAGGCCTTTGCCATGGCCATCCTTAGTTCCTCGGTCAGCTTTTTTACGAAGCACCGGTGCTCTGACGCGGGCATCACCTTCGACCACGGGATGGGTGACGGGACGTCCAGCGACGACATTGCCTTGACGAACCGTGCGGGCGGGCTGATGTCGATCTTCAATCCTGAGAGGCGTAACGCAGTGTCGAGGCACCAGACAGTGTCGGCCTTGACATAACCGGTGAGATGCAGCGTCTCGGGTGGCACGACGCTCGACCACGAGTATGCCTCGTTGTCGACGATCAGGTGCCTGTCAGTGCCTATGATGGCAGCGTCGAGACAGAAACGGGACATGTGCCCATCATATCACTTGAAGTGACAAAAGGTCACACCTACTGTCCAGGCGGCGTAGTGGCACTCGTTCCTGATTGACCCGTAGGAGCGGATGGAGGCGCGGGCGCAGCATTCGATGACGACGCCTGGGCGCCTGCTCCAGCAGGAGCACCAGGGTTCGCGGGAGCTGGAGCTGCGGGTATTGAAGTTAGTCTTGCCAGCATGTTCGGAGCACCCTCAAAGACGGTGTAACCGTCGCAGAAACCGAACGTCCATGAAGTTTCGAACTTTCCCGGCGTAAAATTATGCGTCAACGCTGTCGTGATGTACATGTTATCGAGCGTTGTACCTGTCTGAAAGTCGATAAAGAACTGTTGCGCCATCGTCGCAAGCGGATTTCCCAGCGTCGTCATCGTCAACTGTGCAGGAATGACCCTACCAGGAATTCCTAGAGGTCCGGACCCGTTCGGCTGTGTATCGTTCTTGACTGTCTGATTACGTTGCATCTGCACGGTTGAAAGCAATGGCTCTGCTTTTGACGTGAGATTCGCTTGTGTGATCGTCGTACCATTCGCACCAAATCTGATCGACGGCACAAGCTGCGACACGGTATCCTTGACCATCTGGTTGCTTGTGAAATTGCTGATGTTTGTGAGTGTGACCTTCTGTTTGTCGTCAACGTTCAATGACAAACCTGGTACCAGTTTGTTCAGCGCCGCTGCAGTCATTGAAAGGTTTGTACCTGCTGAGTGTGCCTTCTGGTAGTCATCAAGACCAGGATTTGCCTCAAGAAAACCTGAAACTTGTCCCGAAGACGTGCTAGCCTTGAGCAGTTGCGTTGCCATGGCATTTGTGTTCGTCTGCTTGTCATAGATGTGGATCCTCATGATCTTCGTGCTAGCGTTCTTTTGAGAATCGCCGATCGTTATGCCTGGATTTGAAGGTCCTGGGAAATTGACAAGTTGCATAATATCGCACTCTCCTGCCGTGTTCGTCTTCTTGTGCGACATTTCAACGTACACCTCAACAGCAGGAAGCGCGAACGGTCCATACGTGTTGCTGTATTGCGTAAGTTTCTTGTCGAAATCACCTTCCTTGTTGACGGTGTATTCAATTGGCTTACTTCCTGGCACGACGTCATAAAATTGTCTTAGACCGTAACCAATGGAGCGCTTGTCAAGAAATTGTGAGTTGATCACTAGCGAAAGAAAATCCTCAAGTTTGATAGACTCTGAACCCTTTGACTTGATCTCGTCCTTCAACGCTTCAGTAAAGTCATGTACGTCAATCGGGAATGATGAGATGTTGTGACAGCTAAGAGGACCACAGTGCTCGTTCAAATTGTAGAAGAAAATCTGCACTTCATCAGTGACTGACGGTAGGCTAGCACAATTTCGAAGCGCAACAGTGCAGAACAACTTACCGAACGACACAATGCCTTCCTTGGAACCGTTGAGTTTTGCCTTATCGCATAGCTGTGCCAACGTGCTCTGATCATTCGCTGCGCCGGTTGCTGTCGGAAGGAACGGATCATTGTCAACCAGGTGCAATTCTTTTATTAGACTCGCTACGATCTGTGTAAGTCTTGCTTCCATGCCGGCGATTGAATTGAATTTGCTGGCAGGCGTCTTTGCTGGCGCGTACAAGGTCTTGAGATCCTTGATCAGCGCATCTGCTGATGAATCACCAGGATGGGTCGTTTGCAACGCAGACTGTAAATTAGCAATCACTGTGCTAGCACCCGAGAAATCAGGTGCCTGTCCGGACTCAGCAGCGTCGAGGAGCTGATAGACCCTGATCTCCTTGTTTAGACCTTCAGGCGGGTCAAGTTTCAGAGCCTGGCGCAATCTCGAAATATCATCAATGAGATATTGCAATTGCTTCGTCCTGTACGCCATGTCACCGTTTTGATCGCTGATCTTAAGATCCCGTAGCTCAGCTACGCCCTTTGTGTACAATTCAAGGTTGATGACTGTCTGACCAATGTGATCCAACGTAAAGCTTGAGTTCATGACATGGTACGCTTCACGTATCATCATGTTGTTGTTGATGTACTCAAAGTACGGATTGATCGATGCGCTTCCGCCCGTTGGTCTCGTTGGAGCGCGCCAGCCATACGTCAACCAGATCGTAACGCCTGTGTACAACCACGGTCTGAGAAGATCGGCAATCTCGTTGAGTCGTGACCGATCGTGTACCTTGATTGACATGTTCGCTTTTTTGTAGCAGTAGAAGCCAGCGCCAGAAGGAACTGAGCTGACGGTGACGTGCTCCAATGAGGCAAAAGGCCTGTACGGATCCAGAACATCAACGTACCGCAGTCCACCGTTGCTCGAAAGGTTGGGCTGTGGATTCGTCAATGTGATTGGACTGGTGAATAACTCCATTCCGACATAGTCTAGCGCAGACGGTGCAGGATCAGTCCCAGGTTGTGCAGTTGACGAAGCACCGAACTGATGTGCTTGAGCCATGGCGCTATTTGCAGTGCCGAACAATGTCTGAGTTATATCAGCAGCACCCATTAGCAACTTCAGTTGACTTGGAGATTGCAATTGATTTGAAGGACTGCGAGAAAATTGAAACTCTGCCTGCATGAACGGCACTAGCTGAGAAAGCACGGTCGATGGCATAGCATTCAAAAACGTCGACACGCGTTTTGTGTTCCGTGATGCAGGACTAAAAAATGGCGAGTAGCTGCAGATGACTGACATCACAGGCATCGGCGCTTTGGGATCAGTCTTTGCAACAAAATCAGCACCGATGATCTGTGCCAGAGAGGCGACGACCGTTGAACCTGATGACAATGACGATGCGTACGCACGCGGGTCAGGTGATGCTGCTGCGCCATTTCCCAATGCTGGCTTTCCACCCATCGTCCAGATGCTAAAGTGATCGTAGATCTTAAAGGGTGGCGATGGCGTGCCGCCGCCAGCGGTTGGCGCAACAGGCTGTGTAGCAAGGCTATTGATCGCAGTGACAATGTCTGCGATCGTAAGCACGCCGCGGCCGTCATTTTCAAGTATCGAAACGAGCTGCGCGTACATGTTGTTCAATTTGTCGAGAGGACCTCCCAAATTGGGCAATTGCGTGCCCAACAGATCGCTGGGTGAGAACATCTGAAAGATCTGTTCAATGCTCGCAAACGACGGCGCAGTACCTCCCGTAGCAGGAGCTCCTGCAGCTGTTGTAGCTCCGGCTGCTGGTTGTGTTGCTGGCGTTGCGCCAGGGCTTGAAGTGCTAGAACCCGGGTCAGCCATGTATCATCCTGTCATCGATGCAATGAGCGTGAGATCAGGCACGTTAATTACTGTCCCGGGTGGAATTTGCATTCCCCATCCTATTCCACTCGCAGCTGCCAACACCCACCAGTACCTTGAATCACCGTACACAACGCCTGCGATAGTGTCAAGTCGTTCAGCGCCGCGAGTGACAATTTTCTGTGTGATGTTCAACCGACCATTCGCCATGGCTGCTTGAATCACCTCACGAGCATGAGATGTCCCATATTGTGCACCAAAATTGATGACAGGCGTGCGAGAGTACCTAGAAAATGCCATGATTCAATCACTGTCCTGGTGTTGTCGTGGGAAGCCCTGTAGCAGCGCTCGAAGCACCAGATGATGTTGCTTTCAGAGCAGGTGAGGGTGCAGAACCTCCCATGTTCGTAGCTCCTGTCTGTGCAGGACCACCGATCGTTGCAGTTTTCGGAGCTGCTGGCGTCGCAGCAAATGATTGTCCCATTGAACCGACAGGGTAAATCGGCGCGCGGTTGTATCCGAAGTGATCAATGCCAGGAGAGATGTCATGCACAGGTGAGAATGTTAACGTGACCTTGCAGATTTTCGGTGCTGTGCGTCCATCCTGCGTCTCCCACGTCACCTTGTCATACCAGTCGAAATGCATTGATTCGATGAATCCTGCTAGTCCTTTACCACCTGTGTCAGCGAACGATTTTACAACGGCGTTATTGTCTGAACTAAGAAATGTTGATAGGTCATTATCGAAAGTTGAGTTGCTAGCGCTCGTAGATGGAGACTTGCTAGAAACGACATTATTCACAACCGTCTGAAGCGATTCTTCCGTCAATTTTAGCATCGACAATGGGAAGTAATAGTTCCCACCGATGTATGCCGTAGTTGTATCACTGCCTGCAGTTCCATCTCCTTTTTGATATTGTGCTGTGTACCACTTGTTAGTCGCAACATGAGAATTTGTGAACGCCGGATCATCTCTGAGTTGCACGGTCCCGACGACAACGCCAGCGACCGGCGCTGCCGATGCAACGACCTTGAAACACGTGTCATCCATTGAACAAAATTCAGTTGCTTGTGTAGGAGGAGTCTGATTCGTAGCAGTGAAACCTGCAGCGCTACCCGCAGCATTTGCTAGCGCACCCATCAACCCGCCAGACGTAGCATTAGGCGCAGGAGCATATGGATATATGCCTGCAGTTGGATAAAACTCGAGTGGAGTTCCTGTAGAAAGAGCAGCCTGAATCGCAGTATCAATGTCAGTTGCAGTGAATGTGCCTTCAGCACCTTCCACTGCTGTCGCGCCAACTGCAAAGCTGTTATTTCCCAATCCAAAAAGACGTCCCAACGCGAACGGTGTGTAATTTGAACGAATAAGATCGCCTAACCTGATTCTGATCAATGGCGATGCACCGACTAGTTGGCTGAAAGGTTGTGTAAACACATACTTTCCTGACGCGTCTGTCAATTGCACGCCTTGCGTGTATTGCGGATAAATCAACGTGACAAGCTTGTTAAGCTTCACCCACATGTCATCAAAGTCAGGCAATGACGTTGCTGCCACATAGAATGAAATTCCTATCTTTCGCTCTGTTGACTTGTAAATCCTCACAGGTTCAACGCGACCAAACCCTTCTGACTTCTCGTATGACGCAGTATAATCATCTGTCAATGAAGCGAGGAACGCATGAAATGCAACCATTTCATTCGTGCGAATGTCATGAAAATAAAATGGAACATACGATGCGTCTAGTTGACATTCGAACAGCGCTGCAGTGGCAGAGTCAATCCTTCCACCGGCTAGCTGCGGTAAAACGTTGGCACTAATGTTTGATTGTCGATCACCGCCGATTCCCATCATCGGACTCCACGATCCGAGATTCTTTGACGTTGAAAGAACGGTGCTGAGCGAAAGAATGCTAGACGGAATCAATAGGTTTGCGGGCGCACGGTTTGACGCCCACGCCAACTTCAACGAAGTGGGTAGCCGATTCATTGTGACAGTGTCCCAAGGAGATCCGTCTGAGTTGGCATCCATTGCTGAAACCTTGACACCCGGTCCGACGCTACCATCTACCCAAGTTGTAGGATCAGTCAACACTGCGTCCCCCAACATTGCAAAGATGTTACACGCAGCGATCAATTTTGAGCTAGCGATCACATCAATCAACGCAAGAATCTGGGTGATTGCGTTCATGATTGAACCACCGATCTTCTTCAATTGATTCAAGATGATGATACCACTTCGAATGATCGTCCTCGCTGTCACGGAGTTAAAGCCCGGGCTATCGCAACTAGATGTTGCAGCACCCGTAACCGCTCCAGCAACAGCGCCCAAACCTACGTTATTTGCTGATGGCTCAGGCAATTGAAAGAACGCATTTGTGCCCCATTGAAGCGCAGTCGCAAACGGATAGATAGTCGGTCGAATCCCAAGCAATGCACCAAAATTGAGGGAACTCAGCGCTGCGACAGCGCCGCCGATTCCTCCGGATGATGCCTTGTTACCAGACTTTGTCCCAGCGATGTACTCACCAAGATTATAACGTACTATAGAGTCTCGCCCGGGAAATGTCACTGAAGAATTGATCTGGCTCAACAACAGACTTAGCCCCTGAAACAGGACATCGATGCCTGCCACGAGGATGAATGACATGGCAACCATGCCGATAGCGTCGACGCCCGAGTAAGGATCGTCGACGTCGTTCATGTTACCCCACGAATCTGTTCCCGTTGACAGGACGAACTGACTGTTCGTAAGTTCATCCGTTGCGCTCGTGTCCATGAGCGACAGAACGTCAGACGCAAGAAGTGTCTGCTGCGAGATCTGTGTCAGACCAAGCTGAGCAAGTCCTGGCAGGATTGCAGCGAGTTCAAGCGCGCTTGAGTTGGGATCTGCGTCCGATGCAGTCGCGCCAAGTTCACCCGCGGCGCGCATGGACAGAACAGAGCCGATGTTCGCAAGTTGACCGCTCGTTAGAACAGAGGCTGCAGGGTTGTATGCTCCAAGCGTCGACTGCACAGGAAATGACGGGTTGAACCCTGCGGCATTGCTAGGCGCTTTTGCACCCGCAAACGTTGAAGATGCAGTGAACCGGTTCGTCGACATCACCGCGCTCTGATAAGGCGTGACGATGTTGGTCATCACTGCAGGCGTACCGCCAGGCGTCTTGGTCGGATCACCTAAGACAGGCATACCAAGTTGATCATCAGATGATGCTACGGACGCAGGATTCGTTGCAGTGTATGCAGCAGTAGCAACAACGCCAGGCAACAGCTTGTTTCCATTGACTGCGCCGCCGGCCTTCGATCTTCCTTTTCCCTTCAGAAGAAGTGCACCTGACGTAGGATCGACCGCGGTCGTGAACGCTGCGCTCAATGCGCTAAGTGTCGTCTGATCGGGTTGGAACTCTTTTGAGTTAGAAGGATCAGCAATTCCAGGTGACTGCAACGCAGGATAACCCTTGTCGTCAGTGATAGACGTTCCACGTGTCGACTCTCCGGGATCGATCGGATATTCGTTGCCGGTTGACGGAGCAGACGTCAGGCCGCTCAGGTAGTCAGATAGTTTCTTCTTGGTGAAGTCTGACAGGTCCTTTTTATCATCAGGATTGAGAGGGTCCTTGTCAAATTTGACGCCCTTTTCATACTTCCCATACGGTTTCTTCGTATTTGCAGGTACGTCATGACCGACGTCAAAAGTCAACAGGTCATCATCGTTGGGCAGCTCGAACCCACCCGTGCCTGTATCGATATTCTTGCCGCCGTCAGCCATGTATCCTACCCATTGGACCCAGACATCTTCGTCCTGCCGGTAAGTACCGTCTGCTTCTCATTGATAGCCTTCGCCAATTGCTCTGCGAATTTTCCGTCGTTCTTTGCTCGTTCCAACAACGGTATGAGGATCTCAGCGAAGCTTCCCACAAAATCGTTACCAAACGCGATGAGCTTCTTGCGTTCTGCATCGTCACGCGCTTCCTTGAGCGCGCGCTTGTAGTTCTCGTTCTGCTGAAACTGCTTCAGGAACTCTTCCTTGTTCCAGGTTGCCATGTTGTTATCTTACGACTGCGTGCCCGGGTTGTGATAGATGGGTGGCTTATCAGACGATATTGGTGTCGCTCCCGGAACAGTTGAAGTCACATAGTTGAGTCGATCAGCGATGATAGATGATTTCGCTGAAAGAATTGCGCTCTCGACCTTCGTCGCGTCCATCGTCACCTGCAGGTTGACAGTGATATTGACTTCACCATTCTTGACGTTATATTGCCCTGATGCGCCCAAGCCAACAGACTTTGCAACATTTTCAAGCTTCGTTTTGACATCAATCTTATTGAGATTGCCGTCTGACAATGCAGCGTTAAGCTTGTTAACTGTATCGACCATTTTCTGTACAGCTTCAAGCGCAGGAAGGACTCCATTATCACGGATTCCCGTCGTAGCAGAAAGAACTGTTGACGTCATTTTGTTGAAATTTGAACCCATATCAGAAACGCTGCTAAACACTGTGTTCATTGACATAACTGTTTTTGTGGCATTCCCTGTGTTAAAGCTAGCTAAGACACGACCAACTTCATCAATGCCTCTCATCAGCAATCCAAGTCGACCTCCTTCACCAGGAATTCCTCCAGATGCAGCATCTTGTGTTGTCAGTGAAAAGACGAACGCAGTCAACGTAGAAATTCCACCTAACCATGCTCTTGCGTCAATCGTTCCGTTTGTTGCGCTTGAACTCAACGTATTTTTCACTATTGACGTTACGTCAGACATGAACGTAAAAATGGACTTCAACTTTGTAATGTCTGCGGTTTTCATTCCTCCCATCGCGACCAACGCGTCTTTCAGGCCGTTGATGAGTTTTGGAAGTGCAGCAGAAATTGAGTCAAAGACCTTTGGCATCGTACCAACGACTTGATCAAGAAACGCTTGAATTGCATCAGCAGGAATGTGTGCAATCGCAAGTTGCGCTGCTGAGATAGTGACAGCTCGCGCAATTTCTACGAGTGATTGCAAAATGGGACCCACAATCTTCAGCGCTTCAATCTGGCCTGGCGTAAACGTCCATTTTCCGATTGCTTCTAGTAACGGCGTAAATGCCCAAATCACAGGAGGTAACAACTCCTTAAGACTAGCTGACATCGTTGTGACAAATGTACCCAACAATTTCATGTTTTCAGGATTCAATACCTGATCGTCGCGACCTATTGTTCCACCAATCGTGTCACGCAGCATGTTAAGCGTCGCTGGGCTTGGATTGAGCGCTTGCGCCATCTTTGCAACACCGTCAAGCATTCCTGCGATTGCCTGAACGCCGTTCAACTGTTCCTTCGAAAAACCTGTCGTCACAAGAGGCATGATGTCCTTTGTGATGACTCCTAACACGCTCTTTAATCCTGATGCAATATTTTCACTGTGCTCTGTCAACTTCTTGAGACCGTCGTTCACGTCCCCAGCCGTTGTCCACAGACCGTTGATGGACTTGAAAAATTCATCAGGTGGTTTCATCGCTGTTGCCATTGAAGTGACAGCAGTCATCAATTCAGCAAAAATCTTTGCAGACTCTAACGTCTTTTCATTGCCGTTTGCAAGGCTTTGCACTGCATAAACAATGACCTCGACCAATCCAATCATGCCACTGCCGTTAGGTTCACCGATATACGTTTTCAAAAATTCAGTCAATGACTTGAGACGTTCAGTGGTGTCGTCTTTTCCTCTAATAATAGACATCCATGAAGGCGTCACGGACGAGATGATTACTGTCAAGTTCTTTGAAAAATTCGTCAAAGAATCCATGATCATCGTGAACATTTTGACCTTCGACTCAAGACCTTCACCCGCAGGAATGTCGTTTAGCGCCTTCATAATCCCGTAGATCGATGCTGCCATTGCAGCAATTGCAACGCCCATTGTAGCAAATCCTGCCGCTGCTGCAATTGCTGCGATACCCTCAGTTCCCGCCATCAGTAAGCCAATTGCCATGGCTTCGATGACGATAGGCCCAGAAAGCAAAAAGACTTTCGAAATTTCCATGATCAGCTTAGTAACGCCCATCATGTTAGAAACGTCAGTTTTCGACAAGACAAGATTGATCGCGCCGATTGTACCAACCATCGCAACGATTCCACCGGCCATGGCCAAAATACCGATTGCGGCGCTCTCAAAATCAACGCCTTTACCCGCAAGACTCAGAATTTTGATTGCTGCTGCTGCAGGTACCATTGCCAACGATGCGCCGCCAACAATCTCTAACGATTTCAGGATCTCTTCCTGCGAAATTTTAAATTTTCGAATTGCAATGATCGCAATGAACAACGCTGTCATCCCGATTGCAAGAACACCCGCCAATCCAATAAGCGCTGTTGTTATCTTTGCCCAATTGATATTTCCTCCTGCTTTTTCGAGCTTGGCTGCACCTTCTGCCTGTTTTGAAATCGATCCAAGATCAATTTCTTTCATTCCTGAAAGATCTCGTCCTGCTGGGGAGTGTTTTGCAATTGACGTTGCAGCAGTCTTAGCAGCTGCTTCGGTAGGGCCCGTGAACATTTTCACGCCCTCTTTCATCATCAACACGCCAATTTGTGCAGCCATTCCTCGCACTAGCGCTGGAATTAGGATAGTCGCGCCGATGCCGTACAACACCATTTTGACCTTGTCCCATATTTCAGGCTTCTTTATGAACTCAACTAACTTGTCACCTAACGTAACAACGAGCTTCCACAACGCGGGCGACAGAACAGTCCACGCATGAGACAATCCTTCAACCAAGGGCGTAATGATCTTGCTCAAGAAGCCCATTCCACCACCTAGACCAGGTGCATTCAGGCTCTTGGTTCCGTTCAATAACTCAATGACATATTGAATTCCATCAGCAATGTTGTCTGATAGCCATACCATTGCATCGCCTGCAAACTTCGCAGCCATCTCGAAGAACTTCTTGAAACCATCCAGGATCTTCTTACCTGCAGTTCCTTCCCTTGTGAACATGTCTAGAATGACATCTTGCAGATTCTTGGCGAGATTCGGAACAGATCCCTTGTCAGGACTTGAGGGATCAAAGAATCGTTTGACAGCGTCGCTGATGCCCTCAAACATCTTCACGAAATTTGAGGGTTGAAAAAAGTCACTGAAACCACCAAAGATCTCGTGGAATCCTGGCACGATACGCATGAGCTCGCGGCCCAGCCTGACACCCACCATCATGACCTGTTGAAGCGCCATGTGGATGTTCATCATCATGCCATAGAATTCCTTTGATGACATCATTCCGCGCTTGATACCATCAAAGAACGTCTCGAAGAAGCCGCCTTTCATTTCCTGCCCGGCCTTCACAAGACGTTCGATGGCGTCAGAGAGCTTCACCATTGCCTGTTGTTGCGTCAGTGTCTTCTTTGACGCATCGCCGCTCTTCTTTTTGATCTCGTCAAGGCTGATACCTTGATTCTTCATTGAGAATGCAGCCTTCGCAACGCCTTCGTCCAAACCTGTCGTCTGTGCCAACAACTTCAGCTCAGCGCGACCCATTGTCGATGCGTCCTTGCCTGCTGCGCGGAACGCCTTGCGCATCTGGTCGACTTGATCAGCAGGATCCTGCGCATTCATCAATTTGAATGCGTCAAGATTGACTCCGAATGCCTGGCCGAGTTTTGCTGCATTCTCAGCGGCCTGATCAAACGTGTCAAACTTGTCAAGCGTACCGGTTATGTCCTTGAGTTCAAGTCCAAGACCGTGTGCATACGTCGACGCTTCTGCCATCTGCTTGATGGATGCGCCTCCAAAGTGTTTGACATCAGTCGATGCCTGCGCAATTTCACGAGAGATGACCTTTGCGTCAATTCCTTGAGCCTTGAACGCCTTACCCATCTCTGTCGAGTACTTCGTCATGTCCTTCTCAACGTCAGCCATTGACGTACCATTTGAGACGGCATTACGTTCAAGTTGCTTCATGTCCTCGTTTGCGATGCCTAGGCCCTTCTGCATCAACATGATTGCTTCGCCGTTCTTTGTGAACTCCTTCGACAATGCAGTAAAAGCGCCGCCCATCTCCTTCGCAAGTTCACCAGTGTACTTCAAGCGTTCAGCCATTGTACCGAAGACACGCCAGGCACTGAGCCCAGTTTCCTGGATACCTTTCATGTTCTTTGATGTTTCGATGATCGCTTTGTTCGTCGGCGTAGAGAAAGCGCCAAACTGTTTGCGAAGGTCTTCCATCGCCTGTGCAAGTTCACTCATTCCAGTGAATGCCTTTGCTCCCATGTCAATGAGGCCTTGAAGCATCTTGAATGGAATGGCGATTATCGATACGGCAACGTTGACCAATCCATCGACGACGCTCAACAAAAACGATGTTAGACCTTGACCGATCGCAACGACAGTTTTGATGCCTTGTTGCATCCCTTTGAGCGCTGCGGTAGCAACGAAAATTTCCTTAGCAAACTTGTCCTTGAAGATCTTACCGAGATCCTCAGCCTTCTTCGCCATGTGATCGAATAACGTCTTGAATTCCTTGTCAGTCTTCTGTGCACTGTCGTCTAGCGTTGCAAGTGTCTTTGAAAGACTTGCGACGCCGCCCGCGGCTTGTGACGTATCAATCTTCGAAAAGTTGCTAGCGATCTTCTCTACGGTCTGCGCTTGACTAGAGAACGCACCGGCCAGGCGCTCGGCGGCAGCGGCCATCTGCTGCATCTGAGCAGTGATCTTCTTTGTGAGCTCTAGTTGTTCAGTGAGGTCGTCGTTAGATGCCACGTGTCAGATCCTACGGCATAGTTATCGTCATGTCGACAGCCCAAGCCAGACTCAGTGATCGGTCAACGAACATCCTCGAAACTATCGTGACCGCTACGGTCGCTAGCCTCCTCGTCGGAAAACCAACGAATGTCAAGCTCCGAGGTACACAACCTGAACTTGAGGCGGTGACCGCTGCTGTGAAAGCATGCAGGAAGTTTCAGGAAGCGCTGATGCGTCCGAACGTGACCGTCGCAGAGGTCATGAACCGTCTTGATGACAAACGACAAGCGGTCAGGGAATTCGAGCGTGTGCTGAATGTTCCCTGGCCGCTCTGACATCACGTAAATCGTCGTAGCCGCGAGGGGGACTGCGTACGGTCCAGGCCCATCAATTGGCGTACCTCAGGCGAGTTATTGTGCAGTGCTCTGTTTGCGCTGCCGCCACCTCCGCCCCCGTCGTCTCCGCCTTTGCCTTTGTTCAGTTCCTTGACGATGCGATCAATGAACCATCTCTTGTACGGTACAGGCAATGAATACGTTTCACTGTACGTGAACCCGCCGTAGTACATCAACAGGAAGGCAGGTTCGAGGATGAGCTGTTCCTTATCGCCCGGCCGAAGGCCAAAGAAACGTGACCCCGATTGGCATCGAGACCTCCTCACTGTGGCCACATGCACCACACGTGACTTCCTGCCTCATGCTGATTCCGGGCTCACTGTCTCGAATATAATTTCGAAGAGCGAGTGAATCACGTGCCGGCATCATTCGAATGAAACCAGCAATCTTCTGACGATCCTCAACACCCTCGATGGACACGATGCTGTACAGGAGGTTCGTCGTCACGATTGCTTCGCCTTGAAGGTTGAGCTTCTTCTGGCGAGCTGCAGTTGCCTGAATCTCCTCCTCGTCGCGACCAGTTAGGAACCTGAACTTCACGTTCTTTTTCGTGTGTGGCAGCCTGAACTCAAACAGGTTTGTGCCCGGTGTGACCGGGTCGATCTCGAGACGCTTGAGTGGCAATTCGCCAAGGTTGAACTGCCTCTGCGTCTTGGCATTGCACTCGTTACACTCGACCTCAACGTCATACTCAGGACCATAGCCCGTGATCCGGATCGCGACCATGAGTGCGTGACGGTCGCCTGTCAGCAACTCATTTGGATCGACCCTCTTGTCCACGATACACGACCTGATCAACTCAGTGATGACAGTACCCTTCTTCAGGTACGCTGCGCTAGTGAGAATGTCCTCTTCACGCGCTGTCATCGCCTTGATCTCGATCATTTCCTTTCCATGAAGGACATGTCCAACTGGGTAAGCTTTTCCCGCAGAGGGAAGAGGGATCGTTTCAATTGGCACCTCAAGGCCAAAGTCCGATCTTACCACCGCTTGTTGGGTTGTAGTGGGAATGCGGGGGTCGACGTCGTGATGCTGCCCAGGGGGCGCTGTCGCTGCAAACACCTGATTGCGCTGCTCTCGTTCTTCTGACATTGTCATTATCCTTACGTGTGATTGTACTCCACCACACAGACCGTAAATGTCAACGCCACACTTCTACGCCACCACTTTAGTTCTTGACACGCACTTTCTGCAAAATAGCATGAAAGTTGTCGATATAGTCCCACCTACGATCGATCTGCTCTTCGTACTCTTTTTCTGTCCAACCCGTGACAGCCAAGATCTCCGACCATTCACGATCATAGTCAGACATGCTGATGTCACCCATGACAAGTTGCACGTCCAGCTCATCCTGAACCTGCAACAGGTCCTCGAAGTTCATGCGCCGTATCACATCCTTGCTTTCGATGGTGAAGCCCTTTCGATCAGCACGTACATGTTTGCGCCCGACGGGAACATCATCTGTCGTTTCTCATCCTCAGTCAGCTGACGAAGCACGTGTTCATCAACCAGCAAATCGACCATCTGCTGTGTGCGTTCAAGGCTCCAGTGCACCTCCAAGGCTATGGTGCCCAAATAAAGGGCCATGGATAGCCTATGGAAGAGGGAGATGATTTTTTCTAGGGCCTCCTTCGGGGGCCTGTGATTGTGGGTGAACCGCTGTGCCATGTCCTGAGCCTCCTTCTATGTCAGCTAGCGCATTATGCGTACGCTCGGGACTCCCTCATAAAACGGGTCACCCCCAGACATCGTATCAAACGAGCCGGGGGTGAACAGGAACGCCGCCACCGAGCCGGTGACAGGGCGCGATGTGGCGGCGCCTGAATGTGGCTGTGCCACCACGTACTCTGTCAAAATTGCAGAACATACTGATCGCACTGAATTGTCAGTGAGATCTCGGCCATGCCGCCGTCCTCGTACGTGAGCTCGCCGAAGCTAGCTTCGTTGATCATTGCTCCCTTGCAATCCCAAAGCTCAATGACAGTGCCGACAGGGTCGAGCAGCTTGAGCTGGATGTCACGCTTGTAGAAGTCAGCGTAGCCTGAACGGCCTGACACCGACTCAAAATGCAGACGTACCCACTCCATTACTTGCTGAGCGCCTGAAGGGGCGATCGGATCGTGAAGCGTGATCTCCATCGTGCCATACTTCGTTGCGCCGGCAAGCCAACGCCGGCTGTTGATGAACGGAACCTCGACGGGTTCAGTTGTCACCGTCGGGCGCTTTGCGGTCTTGATTATGTATGCATCAATGCCTTCGATCATGAGCACCCAGCGGTTCTTTCGCTTGGGCTCAAACTTGTTCGGAAGCATGCTTGTTACGTCGAGTGTCTCAGCCATGATGTTTCTCCTGTCACCGGATAGTCGTAAGTATTAGACGAGTTCGATTTGTCAGCCTTCTTCGTCCACGTCCAAAGGCAGACGCAACGTTCTGCCCAGTGCCTGCACAACAGCCGACACCTCTGAAGGCGCAACTGCACCGAGCGTCCCGCTGTACGTTGTCACCTGTCGCTTGCGTAGGAACACCCATCCGCCCCCGCCGTCGAATCCTTCGTCAGCCGCCTTCCTCAACATCCTTCCGTGTCCGGACCTGCTGAGGAAGATGATCTTCCGGTAGGGATCGACCATGTACGCTAGCTGTTCCTGGTTCAGGAGCTTCTTGTCAGCGAGATCAGGATCAAGCTCGACCTGATACATCAGGCTTCCTTTTTCTTCTGTGCAAGCGACTTCAATTGACTGATGTGCTCCCTGAATTCACCGATCTTGTTGAACAGATCGCTGTGCATGCCTGCAACGACTGCCTTCGCAGGACCTCCCGGCGCGGCTTTGTGCACATCGTTAAGTTTCTCGTTGAGTTTCCAGAGCTCTTCAAGGAACTGCGTGATCATCTTCGAGAAATCAGGCTTGCTACCGAACAGTTCGTTCATAGCATGCGTGTACTCGACCTCCTCGCGGATCAACTTCCGCAGGTCGCCGAGCCTGACTCTCATCGCTGCCACCATTTCTTCTTCTCAGGACGAGGAGGAGGCTGCGAAGGTTTAGCGTCGGAGTTTCCCATCGTTGCGGAGAAGAGTCCGCTGTCAAGCACCTTGATCAGCCTTCCAATCTCCTTTGCGATCTGCGTACCTTGAGCCTGTGCAGACTCCTGATCGTTTGCTGAAGCAACCAGGTTCGTGACGGTTTCTCTGGCTGCTGACAACTGATCACGCAGTTGCTTGGCGTACTTTGCCTGCACCTGCTCGCGAGTTGCCTCGCGGATGAGTTGACGTAGCTGACGTTGCGTGAGCTTCATCTTATCCTCTGTTCAATCAGGACTGTTGGTTGAGATTGTTGGTGACGACGAAGTCAAGCGAGACGAACTCGACTGTCTTGGTCGGCATCACGTAGATCTTTCCACGCACCGTGTTGTTCTCGATGTCCTGCTGCGTGGTCGTCGATGAATCAATGATGACCTTGAAGCGCTGCAGGCCGGCGAGCGCCTGGATTCTCTGGAGGCGTGGGGTTACCGCAGCAGAGAACTTGGCGAGCGTTACGTCCCTGTTCGGCTCGAAGAGGATCGTCATCGCAATGTCACGCACCTGACGACGAATCTCGATCAGAAGCCTGCGAACGTTGACGCGGTCGAGCGCTGTCGCTGCCTGTTGCAGCGTCTTCTGTCCCCAGACGACGACACCACCCTTTGGGTTCGTTCCGCCCGTTGCGTTGCCTGGGAAGGCAACGATCGGGTTGATGTTGGCGTCATACAGGACGTCCATGTTCGGCTTCGAGAGCTTGACCCTTGCCTCGAGCGTTGTCTGCAGTGCGCCGCGTGTGAAGCCTGCAGGTGCAAACCACGGGTAACCGATCGAGTCGTTCAAGGCCAATGCGCCGAGGACGACGACTGATGGAGGGGCGACGACGTTCGTTCCTGTGTTCGGGTCAGGCATCACGACGTCAGGGAAGTACGCTGCTGCGAAGCTGCTGTCGATTGCTCGCTCAACAAAAGCGTTCGCTGTCTGTGTGACTGAGGGAAGTTGACTGTCGGTCGTGACAGAGTTTCCATCCTGATCCTTCTGCTCAATGTCCATGATGAACAGGGCGTCGAAGCGATTCGTCACAGCGTTGATCGCAGCGTCTGTGACTGCGGGGTGACGGATGCCAGGGATCACGAGGAGCTGTAGGTCAGTGTTGGTGACCTCACCCATGATCTCGAGCGCAGTGTTGTACGCTGAAACCGTAGCGCCGTTGTTGAAGTTGCGGTTGGTGGCTTCCATGTCAGCCTCGACAGCCGCACCGTTCAACTGTGACTCGTCAAAGTCGAAGATGTTGACACCGTCCGAACCACCTTGCATCATGAACGTCCACTTCAGGAAGCGGCGGTTCGACTGGATGAAGTCTGCCGGCTGCAGTGCGCGGACCTTTGTCGTGTCGTTCGTTGCGATCGCGCCGTTCCTGACGTAGGCTGCATTGACCCACTGGTTCGGATCGGCAGTGCCTGCAGATGACGTCACAACCTGAATGTTCATCAGTGAGAACTGGTCGAGGTTGAAGAGGTCAACATCGAGAACCGATCCACTCAGCATTGCGCAACCGGGATTTCCATTCCCGGGATCGCCTGTTGCGAGGAAGTCCTGAATGTCAACGCGGTGGCTCGGGAAGTACGTTGCAAACGCATCCAGCGAGTAGTTGTGCTGCGTCGAGAGGTTGGGCGTCGTGAGCGATGTGACGTGCTCGAATTGCGGTCCCCAGTAGAGGTAGGGATTCGCCTGGAGCTTGACGCCTGAGCCTTGTTGCAGATTCATGCGCATCGGAAGAGGAGGAACGACCGTCCCAGCAAAGAGCTGTACGCCGCTCTCTACGAACACTGACGAAGGCGTCGGTGCCGCGAGAGAACCCGTGCCAGCGGTGACAATGTGTGCAATTCCTCGCATGCCGACCGGCATCGCCGTCGGATCAAGCTCGCCGGCATCGACTGACTGATCAACCTCGACACGGATGTAGTTCGATGCATTCGGGTAGTTGCCGTCGACGACGATCTTCTGTGCGGTGGGGCCACGGTCGAAGTCAAAGTACGCGCTCTGGTCGCCGATGATCCTGGCAATGTACTGGTTGTCAGATGGGTTGAGCGTCAGACCCCTCCACTGCTCGAGGTACTGAGGTGCGCTGTCGTTGTCGCCCCACTGCCTGACCACGAGGTCGAAGGTGGGGTACTGGTTCGCCGTGTCGGTCGAAAGGGCAATGTTCTCGATCGAGAGCTTGTACATCGTCGAGACGCCTGCACCGTCGTCAAGTGCATGGACCCTGAAGATGTTGTGAGGTTTGCCACCGAAGTGTTGGCTGATGACCCAAGGTGAGACAGCATGCGTGAAGCGATCGCGGAAGTCCTCATAGTCCGGGACTGCACCGGTGCCCGTGTCGCGTGCTGCCGAACCCGTCAGCAAGAACGCAACCGGCTCACGGCCGCCGTTGACTGCAGCGTTGAGTGGAGTGTCGATGACACCTGACCCGGTCACAGTGGCTGTCGTCGGGTGAACCTCCCAGTACGCATACACGTAGTGACCTGACTCCTGGAGCTTTGTTGGGTCAGTGTTCAGGACGTTCGGGAAGTAGTTCGGCGAAGTGATGTCAAACGATGCCGTGAATACGTTTGGGTAGAGAGGATCGGTTCCCTGCAGTCCGTTCAACAGCATGACGAAGTCCTGCTTTGCAACGCTGTTCTGCATTAGCACAACATCGCCAACGCTGCTGCCGTGTGCGGTGCCCGGGACTGCAACCAGCGTTGAACCCGGGGCTGTGTTGTTCGAACCTGTGATGCCTGCAGACAGTGTCGGGATGACGCCTGATGCTGCCATGATCACGGCGCGGACGATCGGCACAGATGCAGGACCTTCCTGCGTCCCTGCCGAGCTGAACACCGTAGAGCCCAATGACTCCGACATGAATGCACCGAGGAAGTACGTACGACCCGGGGCCCCGCCCAGGTTAGCGAACGGATTTGCCTCGAGTTGACCGTCTGCGTCAAGGTTGGGCTGATTCTCACCTACTGTGAAACCGCCTTCATTGACATCGCCTGTCGTGGTGCTGCGCTGATTTCCATCGCCACAACCCAGAACCCTGAGGTACGTGAGTGCCTGCGCATTGCGCAACCATTCTGACGCAGCGAGCGGGCCGTACTTGATGCCGTCCGTTACACCAAACTTTGCATAAAAATCACTGACAATGCCGACAGTGACTGGCACGAATGCCGGACCCTTCAATGCAGTACCGATGATACCTGCAGGGACGCCGCTTGGTTGGGTCGTTACCGGACCTGAGAGGTCGATCTCTGTTGCAGTGACGCCTGCTGATCCGAATTTGAGCTGTGCCATGTATGCCTCTGTGCTCTAAGTATCGACAATTGTAGCATTCTATGGTGAGAAATATTGCGGCTCTCACGAGTGGGTTGGGTAATACACGCGCGCAAAGAAGATTAAAGAAGAATGGCCTGTGCACTCTAGCACAGGCCACCCGAAGCTGTCAGGCTTCAGCGGACGTCAGGTAAAAACGACACCCGAATTCGTGATGCAAAAATCAATTGCGATAAACTCGATCACCCTCGTCGGTACAACCACGATCCTGCCGTTCAGCCTGTTGAGCTGCGCGTCAATGTCAGTGTTGTTTGTCTCATTCATGATGACCTGGAATGCCTCGATGCCTTGCTGAGCCTGGATCAGGCCCAGTTGCAAGGATGCCTGCGAAACGAATGTGTTCCACAAGGCAGGCGTGTTCTGCTCGAACTCCAACTGCATTGCGATGCCGATGATGATCCGTTTGACCTCGAGCAGGAGGCGACGTACGTTGACCCGGTCAAGCGCTGAAGACTTGATTTGGAGCGTCTTCTGTCCGAAGATCGCAAATCCCTGCCTCGGGAACGTAGCGATTGGATTGATGCGAGCATCGTACAACGTGTCGCGATCAGATGCTGTGAGCCTGACCTCGACATTTGTGACGAAATCGAGCGATGCACGGTTGAAGCCCGCCGGCGCGAACCACGGGTAACCGACCCTGTCGTTGAAGCCCAGTGCACCCAAGGCTGCAATGGACGCAGGTACCTTGACGCGGCGGTTGTTGGTCGTGTCATTGATGAAGATGTCAGGGAAGTACACACCCATGTAGTTGTTGTCGATTCCTCGGGTGTCAAGTCCAGCCGCTGTCTGATTGACGTCCGGACGGGCAAGTGAACCCGCCGCGTTGACAGAGTCATCGAACATGCGCAGTCCGCTCTCGTCGAACCTCTCGAGATCCATGACATTGTATGCGAGGCCGTACGCCTTGACGGCATTGCCTGCGTAGTCCGTGATGAAAGGTTCACGGATGCCAGGGATCGCGAGGATGTTGTGGTTGATCTGCAGAGGATCGGTCATGATGTTGATGGCCGTGATGTACGATGACACCGTGGAGTTCTGCTGACCGTAGCCGCTCTGCGCAGCACCGAATCCAGCGGGTACGTAGCTAGCGAACGCGCCGCCAGATCCGTACTTGCTCGATTCGAAGCACGTTGCCTTGTCGTTCATGCGTTCTGCATCGATGTCGAGGAAGTTCGTCCCGTCGAACCCACCCTGCATGAAGGTGGTGAACTTCGTGAAGTTTGCAAAGCGATTGAACTGCGCAGGCGTGCCCTTGCCGAGCAACGTTGCGAAGGTGATGCGTGGAGAACCGAACACCGGGTCGTTGATCGTGTACTGCGAGGAATCAACGACACCGTTGCGGATGTACGCTGTTCCAAGCATCGTTGTTTCAACCGACGAGGTGAGATCGGAGATCGCACCGTTGGGGAATGCACACTTTGAAAGCGTGAACTTGTTGTCGTTAAACGTATCGGCGCCTGACCCGGTCACGACCGTGTCGAGCAAGGACAGTCCTTGGAATTGCGTGAGTGAATTGAGGAAGTTGTTCGGCAATGTCTCAATGTTCGGGTTGAGAGGAATGTCGTTACGCTCGAACTTCGTACCCCAGTACATCGTGTTGATCGTGACCTCAGTCGATCCGGGCTGACCAAACCAGCCACTTTGGGGTCGTGTGCCCTTCGTCACCTTCGAACGGAAGGGAACGGGTGGGACGATTGACTGTGACAGGATGTTTGCAGAGCCGGAGAGAAGTCCGAACATGCGAGCAATTCCCGGCGTAGTGTCGCTCAATGCGTCATTCGTCTTCAAGACAGAAACGCCGCGGAAGCCAAAGGGAAGGCACGCAGGAGGAACCTGACCGCGATCAACTGCATCGTTCATCACAACGCGGATGTACGAAGAGTTGCTCTGATACTTGCCACCCGCGATGATCCTACGCTCTGAAGGATCCTCTGCGTCGAAGTTGTAGAACAGTTTGCGATCACCGATGACCTTCGCGACGTAGGTGTCAGCCGCTGGGTCGAGCGAACAGTTGTTGAACTGCTCGATGATGTTCGGGTTGATGTCCGTGTCATCCCAGCTGCGAACCTGCACAGAGAACGTACCGTACTTGTTCGCTGCGTTTGTGGACGCCTGCAGGTTAGCAATTGAGATCTTGTAGAGGTTGTTCGCGTATGCACCGTCGTCGAGAGCCTCGACCCTGAAGAGGTCGAATTCGGTCTTACCGAAAGGTTGGCTGATGAAGTTCGGTGTGGTCGGCGTCTGGTACCGCGTGTCGAATGCTCCGAATGTGGAACGGAACGATGTGACGTCATGGTAAGGAGAAGACGTGAACGTGTCATTCGCTCCCGCGACTGCACTGATGTGCGTTGACCCTTGTAGGATGCCGACGACCTGGCCTACGGACTCTGCGCCGTTTGTGCCGACGGTTGCAATCTCATCATCGACTGCAAAGTCGCTGTAGACGAGGTGTTGCATGGTGACAAAGTTCTTCGGATCAGTATTGAGCACCTTCGCGAAGTAATTCGTAGCGCTCGGGTCAAGCGATGCTGTCACGATGTGGCAACCCGGGTTACCGTCGTCACTGTAGAATGCACTGCCGAGTGAAGTGGAGATGATCAGCTTGAAGTTGCCGTTTGCATCCGCCTGACCCATGTCATTCAAGGCCGTGATGTTCGCACCGACGAGGTTGTGATCCATCGAGGCGATCATGATGCGAGAGCCGCTAGCTGGGATGATGACGCCACGAACGAGGTTGACAACCGACGATCCGGGAAGGAACGAATCGTTGTCTGTGAAGTCTGCCTGGCCGTAAGCCTCAGCCGTCTGGATGACGTGCTGTGCTACGAGGAACTGCACGACGTTGTTGTAGCGTCCTGCTCCGTCTCCCGCTGCAGGTTCACCGTCAAGGTGAAATCCTGCATTCAGGACTCGACCGGTCGCTGCGGTTCGTCCGATGTCAGTACCGGAAGCGTTCGCTCCAGCACCTAGGACCCTCAGGAAGGTGAGCGCGCTGCGGTTTGCAAGGAACGTATTCGCAGCGTAAGGACCGTACCTGTTCGGGTCAAGATCGCCGAACGTTGCAATGAATTGATTGAAGTCACCGACCGTCACCGGGATGAACGCGGGACCCCTGTTTGAGGTACCGATGATCCCCGCAGGGACACCAGAGGGACCCAAGGGGGCAATTGCTGACTGGTCGATCTCACGATCGAAGAAGTTGGGTGACCTGAAAGTCTGTACGGGCATTTACGTGCTCCTCTTGCGATTGCTAGAACGCTAAGATAACTATTCCACGCTGGTTTGAAAGACCGGACTCGGTCAGTCGTCGAGGTCTTCTACTGCAATGATAGTAAGACCGCCCAGGTTGGCATCGGCGGGGAGCACTGATTCACCTTGTGCGCCTGCTGCGTTGATCCTATACAATCTCGTGACAACCCGTCCGTTCTTGTCGATGCCTTTTATGCGCTTGAACCTCGTCGGGGGCGTGCCGCGCCTGACTTTTTTCCACGCAGGATCATCAGGATTATCAACGTTATCGTTCTTTGCCGGCCACAGACGAGTTCCATTCGTCCTACGTTGATCCTGTCGTGGATTGTCACCGTCACCACCTGACGTCAACGGCAACGTGGGATCATCAGCACCGAGAAAAGGCTCATCGACGAAGTTTCCTGCGTCGCCTGTGTCAACGTTCGCGCCTGAGTCGATCCCTGTGCTGAACGTGATCATGGGTGATGATGTGTACTTCCTGATCGGAACGGGTGCTCCTGGGACAGATGACGCGAGGATGTAACCTGGCACTTTGATGGTGAACTTGTACTTGATGACGCGCTCTGTCTGCGAAAAGTCATCAGTGTTTGCATCTGCGGTGTAGCTATTGCCATCAACGCTCGCAATGAACCAATAACCCTTCGGGGTCGTGAGCTTCCAACAGTTACCTTGAGGAAGCTGCGATGAGATGATCTGTTCGATCAGCTGCGTCATGTGTGACGTGTACTGCGTCCAGATCGTCACGTCATACGTTGCAGTGAAGAACTGAGGCGCAGGGATGACAATCGTCTCAAAGATGTTGTTCGTCCGATTGGGAAGAAGCAACGCTCCTTGTTCGACGAGCTCATTGCCGGCTAGCTCGCCGATCTCCCTCGTCGTTGTTAGCTGACCCGGGTCCGCCTGACCGGGCGCCACAGCAAGGTTCTGCTGGTGAGGCAACATTAAACGATTGATTAGCTGTTGGTAGTTGCGATCCGATTTATCGAGACGGCGGTGGACAACTATCTCGCCTGTCTGCTGGTTGATGCCGCGACCGGCGATGTCAGAGGCAGGATCCTGGGTGATGGACGTCCTCACAGCAGTGCAGATAGGAAGGATCAGGGCGTTGTTCCTGTCGCGCATCGCTCGAAACTTCTTGTTGAGCGCCCACTTCTCGCCTGAGAAGAAGATGACCGGACAACGACGATTCTCTGCGACATTTTCAGCTGAGACAATGAGCGGTATCTCCTTGTCGAAGAGCCTAAACATAGCCTCGTCAACATCCTTGATGCCACACGACGGGATCGTGATGTCAGTCGCAGAATCGCCTTGGTACCCTGACGGTAGCCCGGGTACGTTGAAGCGCGTCTTTGATTTTGCATCATATCGAGTTGTCATGATATGTACGACGCTCCCTTCCCAATATTTCTGATCGTTGTGTCACTCACGCCGTATTCTATGGCAAGGGCATGAACATTTTCGTTCGACAAAAATCGAGCACGTATTTCGCTAGCGAGTTGTGCGTTTAACCTATGCATCGTTTTGCCTTTTAGCGATTTGTGATGCGACTTATTTGCATTGAACGCAGCAACACGATTCGAAACATGCTTCAACGATTGATTCCTGTCTTTCCAACCACTTGGCTTTCCCTTCTTACCGATGCTGATGTTCTTAGAGTGTTCAACAGTGCGCTCAAGTGTTTTCATCGTTTCACTGATTCTACGTCGTGTCGCAGCACAGTGTCTCGAACCCTCTCCACCTGACGTCTTGTTACACACGTTCTTGCTAGCATGTGGATCATCGATGAATGTGTGTAGTTCAGCAATCAACTTGATTTCAATCGCATGAGCGCACGCAAGACTATCACCGTTCCACATAACCTTTCGAACAATTCCATGTGCTAAACGAATGATGTCATGTAAATCATTACGTTCTGGGTATTTCACGCGACTATCATTACCATAACCAACATAGATCACCTCACCAGTATCGGCCATGAAATCACAATACACATGATACATGAACATTTCAATCACTTTCATCGTAGAACGAACTGATTCCCGTACCGTCGTCTGCGCCCTTCGGCGAGACCTCCTTGGCACCGGTGATAGGAGGTCCGACGATGAGCGGATCCTGCAATGCTCGAACGTCTCCTGTCACGCCCTCGCTGTTCGTTGCCTGACCACGTTGCTGGACGAATGTCGTCTGGACTGCGTCTGGCTCTGGGCGTGAGATGTCCGTGGGACCCAATGTCGTCGATGCAAACTGCGTGAAGCGAGACTTGGTGCCGATCAACTTGACGCCGTCCTTGTGCTCAATCTCGCCGTAGATGGTACGCATGAATACCTTCTCGGTCACTTCGTAGAAGTACTCACCGTAGCTGAAGAAGTCACCGATCGCAACAGCGATGTTCTTCTCCACCAGGTCACGATGTTGAATGTAGACTTCAATCTTGAACTTTGCGTCGACACCGAACTGGTCGATCTTCGTCTCCTCTTGGAAACTCGAGTTCACCAGGCAATCCAACTTAATTGGGTTGTCGTAGACCTTCTTCGTTGCCTCGTTGTACACTCCATCAGAAGGCGTCTTCTTGTCGTTGATCGGATAGTAGTACACGAACTGCCCAACGACATCCTTGATGAGCTCTTTCGTGATGTCAGAGATGAAATTCATCTCCCGCGGGCCTATGAATAGTCGAGCCATGCAGCTGCACCTATGATCCTAAGTAGGCACGTCGTAGGATCGGCCTGAAACTCCTTGTCAGTGATGCGAACAAGACGAAGGCCGCGCTCAACGAACCACTTCTCCTGTTGACGGTCGACAAGCCACTTGCGATACCTCGACATGTCACGGCGGTGACCATCAGTTCCGGAACGCCTGATCTCTTCAATGGGTCGATCGAGCGCATGCCAGTACACGCCGTCGAATTGGACATAAACGTCGATGCTCCTGACGTAGAAATCGATGCACCAATGCTTCGTGATCGCAACCTGTCGATCGACCCACTCCATGCCGAAACGTTCGCACAGTGCATCAAAGCATCGATCCTCAGACTTCGACTTGAAGTACGTACCGTCCTCGGTACGTCTCTCGAACATCTCGTGCTTGAACTCTGGACTTTGCATCGGAAAGGGCACACCGTACTTCTCGATGCTACCTGACATCATCGCCTCGCGAACACGCACCATCTGCATCGGTCGTTCGACGCCGTGACGCTCTAACATCGTGGCCTTGATGCGTTCTTGGATGATGGGCGACGAGATGGGACGTTCACCGTAACGTGCGACTGACGTTTCGTGTTGCTTTCGTTGAAGATCGACTGATTGTAGCGCATGTTCAACGCCGTAGTGCTCCATCAATGTGCTTTTGATTTTCGTCTTGCACGGTTCTGCCGCGTATGCATTCTCTGCGCCATAGCGTTCAAGGTTCGTCTTCGCACGAATGCGTTCTACGACGCCACCGTTCTTGTGTGCTGCACTCTTACACTCAGATGAACACGCGTGTGTCTTTCGAGACAAGAAACGAAACACGCACCCTCGACGTTCGAACTCTTTTCCACACATGTCACACTTCAACGTAAACACATCATGTTTCCACGTACGACCCAATCGATCTACGCGTATTTCCTTCTTGACGCCTAAGAGCATGTTACATCGTACACCATTCTAGTGCCGATAGGTATTGCAATCAACCAATCACGATCGCGGTACCACGCGGCATCGGGATTGCTCTGAGCTGCTTCATCATGTTTTCTGCGATGTTCGCGTTCGTCTCCGCGAGCTTTGCGTTCGTGAGTTGTTCGAGGAATTCCTTCAACTGCGTCTGCAACTTGTCCTTGTCCTCGCGTGCCTGAGTTTTGAGCGATTCACCGTCAAGAGTAAGATCTGCATTAGGAATCGGAATCGTCTGCATCTTTGACCTGACGATGCCAAGCAATTCACGGCAGAGGGCCAGCGTATACTGACGAATCCATTGTTTTCCAGGTTGAGTTATGGTCGAATATGGAAGAATTGAAAAGGGCACGTTCTCTGGGCCTGAGATTCCGTTGATCGACTGATCCTCGAATGCAGGATCTAGCACTCCGTTCGGCGTCATGACCTTGATGTACAGTCGATTCGGCCCAAGACCGTCGAGGTTCGTGTCGACTGTCGGAATGGGAAAGATCCTGAGCTTCGTGCCGATGATCGCGTAACTGTAGTTCGACCTACGAACGCGGAACGCCTCTTTCAGCATGCCTCGTCGAACGACGTCCTCAAACACAGGTAGCACGTAGAAGACCGTACTATTCACGTATGATTCATAGTTGAAGTTTGTTGCAAGGAAGTTAGTGATGTTGCTGGCATTGAGCAAGAACGTCTGCGCAGCGAGCGGTTCAAAGTGGAAAACGTCTACGATTCGAAGCTTTCCTTTGAATCCATCCGGAACAGCATCGACCACCAGCTCGGGAGGAGGGCCACCGAACCTCGGCGGACGTGCAGCAACGTACAGTTCTTTGTAGATGTCATAGTCCTGTCGACCTGACTTCAAGTTGATGTAACCCATCGTTGCGTCGTAGCTTCCTCCGACGCTTGCAGCCGTCGCATACGCATCCGCCATGCGTAGAAGGAAGTCCAGCGACTTCTGTGGGTACTTGTTCGTCAGGTCAGTAGAGCCCGTAGGCTGACCCATGACATTCGCTAACTCACTGATGATCTTTAGCTCTTGAACGTGACGCGCGTACTCGAGGCACGACTCCTCAAGGCATGCCCAAATCTGCCTTGACGTCAGCTCAACGCTGAGGATGTCATCACCAAGCTTGCGCTTGACGAACAGCACGGTTCCATCGGCCTCCTGTTGAAAAACAGGATCAGAGCTAAAAAAATTGTACGGACACGGATTGATGGTTTCGATAAAACTTGACACGATCTAAGTAGGAATGAGTACGTGCTTAGAACACACTATCGGTCTTGTAATACTATTTAAATTATGACAACGCCACGTCACTGTGAACTATGCAAATCGCAATTTCCCACACGATACAAACTCATCAATCATTTGCGTCGTGATCATCAAAAAACATGGCGCGACTACGTATTAGAAAACATGTACAATGGCATCCCACCAATGTGTAAATGTGGATGCAAATGTCAAATTGAACTTTCAACGCTTGGCAGCCGTGATCACTTCAATGATTACATACATGGTCACAATGGTGTTGGTAAATCACCCAGTTACGAAATTCGCGAAAGAATTGGACGCAAAAACTCAACAAATATGAAGCAGTACCACGCTGAACATCCAGAACTGGCGGCGGCCAAGGCTACTAGGATGCGTGAATTTATAACAGATGATACAATCATAAAGAGATCCGAGAGCATACGTCAAACATATGAAGCCAATCCAGAATTACGTGAATCATTGGGAGAAAAAGTACGTCAATTCTGGAAAGATAATCTACAGAAACGTGAAGAAACTACGATCAAGCAAAGAGTAACGTACAATACCCGCGCTACGCAGGGTGCGTATTTGCTCACAAATCAACATCTTTCTGAAGTGATGTCAAATAAACTTCTGAACAACGAAAGAATATGGCAACGAGGAGAATATAAGGCAATCAAGTGTCCTAAAACATGTCGCTACAAATCATCGTATGAACTTACGATCATGCAAGATCTCGATGCATCTGACGCGGTTGCTTCGTGGAACTATGAATGTGTTTCAATCAGATACATTGATGAAACTGAGCACAAAACACGAAGATACGTTCCTGACTTTCTCATCACGTTGAAATCAGGTAAAATCATCATGCTCGAAGCAAAGCCATTCAAACTATCTACACACCCTCGTGTTATGTGTAAAACGAAAGCAGGCGTTGCTTACTGCAAAGAAATGAACATCACATACATAATGTGGTGGCCCGAAATGGGTTCGATTGACGAAGTGTTACAACACAAAACTTTAAAAGATAAGGATACTCAACCTTGAGTTCTACGATCACTCCGATCGATCCCGTCACGGCGCAAGCGTCTGAGCAAACGTCATGTCGATAAGTATCGATGCAAATGACGTTCAGAGCAGACGACGTCGGTCACTTCCTCGGCTTCGTGAACTGCCTCGTGATATTCTCGATGAGTGTCTCATCAAGCGCGTCGAAGTCCACAATCTCAGGCTTGACAGGTTTCGACGCATGGCGCTCTTTCAAAGATGTTGAACGAGGCATTGTGGGGGCGGGCTTCACGGGTTGACGCGTCTCAGTCTCAATGACGAATGGCTTTTGCTTTGCAATGGGCTGCGGAGTGGGCTCAGGTGCAACGACCTTCCTGACGGACGGAATGACAGACGCGGTGACGGAAGGTCCAACATTGGGACGACGCGCAGGTTGAACCGACTCAACGACAACGTTCATCTCTCTCTTGAAATTGAGGTTGAACGTCAGGGGAGAGAAGTACCGATTCTCAATCAGGACTTCGACTCGACCGACGTACGTTCCTTCCTTGATCTGACCTTTGAGTGCGGGGATCATGAACTGAATCATCCCCTCCTCGTTCGTAGAATATCCCTTGAACATGTACGAAACATCACCTGCTTCACACACAAGCCTGACCTTCGTGGGAGCCTGGTCTAGACCTTCCACCCTGATCTTGAAGAACAGTTCGTTGGATTTCTCTGCGTCAAGATCGATCGTTTCTAGAAGTTGGTCCATGTGTCCCTTAAATATCTCGCTTCAGGCGACTGGCGGAGACCTTGATTGAATCCCAATCAATTTCAACCTTCCGGTGCGTAGAGACGTGTTCTGCCATGCATGCTGCGTACTGCTGTTCTTTCTTTACGTATACTCTGATCCAGCCTTTGACGTCATCCGCCGGCGGTCTGTTGTTGATGCTGACCAGACGTGCAAACAGGACGACCTGATCCATCTGCGCCTCGCGGCGCTTCGTGCCTGACTGTCCGACCAGTCGTAGTCGTAGAGGACGCTCAACCTCGGGCGTTGGCCCGGGCGGGTTGAACGGCGTGTACTGCATCTCAACAATGTCTGTCGGGTCGAGCAATACCTCGATGACCGTCCTAGAACCTGTGAACGCTCGAACGACAGAGTCAGTCGGATCAATGATGCCATCAGAGATCGGTCTAGCACCTGTGAACGTGCGCGAGACGACATCGCTCGGATTGACGATCAGATCGGAGATGCTGATGAGGAACGAATGACCGATGCTGACACTGTCTGTCGGCGTGACCGTCACTTCAGAGATGCTACGTGCTCCGACGTACGTCCTGGTCTGCGAATCGATCGGATCAATGATCGAGTCCTGGATGGCACGCAGAGCGAGCTCGATCCTGCTGACCGAGTCGGAAGGTGATGCGACTGCCTCGTTGATGTTACCGAAGTACGAATTTCCGCCGCCCGAATGGGTCACGTAATCGTACGGATCGACGATTGACTCTGGAACGTTCCGGAACAGGCTCTTCTGAGGCGTGGGTGAGTCTGACGGGAACGACACGGTTTCGTACTTGTTTCGCGACAAGCCCAACCACAAAGTCACAACGTCTGACGGGACGGCAATGTACTCAGCAAGCGCTCTTGATCCGACAGATGCACGTGTGACCAGGTCAGTTGCATCGAAGATGCCGTCAGAGATCGTCCTGTATAGCGCAACCGCTCGAGCAACGTAGTCGGACGGCAAGACGACTGTCTCTGACAACGACTTGATCGCACCGTACGTCTTTGTCACCGCGTCAGCAGGCGTAACAATCGTGTCAGAGATCGTACGTGCCAGCACAAGCTCGCGTGCCACTGCATCTGCCGGCGTGGCGACTGTCTCGGGTACCGATCGTGCCCCCACGAAGGCCCTAGAAATACTGTCCGTAGGTACGATGATGGAGTCAGCCAACGTCCGTACGCCGATAAACATGCGAGCAAGCGTGTCGGATGCTGTCACCACAGTCTCTGTCAGAGAACGGTACGCAGCGTACATGCGAGACACTGCGTCCGACGGTGCAGAGACGCTGTCAGACAACGTGCGGTATCCGATGAAGTCACGCGTCAGTGCATCGGAGGGTGAAGAAACGGTCTCGGAATTTGACCTGTAGAACCCTGCGATTCGTGTCTTGACGTCGGACGGCGTTGACACCGTCTCAGACAGTGAGCGGTAACCGACGAACGCTCGAGTAATAGAGTCGGACGGAACCGCGATTGAGTCGCTGATCGAGCGGTATGCAGCGTATATCCTCGTGAGTGAATCAGTCGGTCCTGCGACGCTATCGCCGATCGAACGGTACCCAGCAAACACTCGAGAGATCGAGTCAGTGGGCGAGGACACGCTCTCTGACTTCGACCTGTAACCTACAAATGTACGACTTGCGGCATCAGACGGCGTTGAGACAGAATCGCTGATTGACCGATAGCCAACGAAGGCTCTCGTCACACTGTCTGACGGCGTTGCGATTGAGTCGCTGATCGAGCGGTATGCAGCGTATATCCTTGTGATGCTGTCAGACGGCGTGGAGACAGAATCACCGATCGAACGGTAAGCACCGTATGTCCTTGCGACAGAATCGGAAGGAGCAACCACGGTCTCCGACAATGCACGGTACCCTACGAAG
>Ga0316231_1000329_pt1 | contig 71768 bp, 60 predicted proteins | sample TBH18027metaG_FD_206002 | JGI IMG/M metagenome (GOLD analysis project Ga0316231, IMG submission 206002) | Freshwater microbial communities from Trout Bog Lake, Wisconsin, USA - TBH18027 | ecosystem: Environmental > Aquatic > Freshwater > Lake > Hypolimnion/Profundal zone | place: USA: Wisconsin... | reverse complement strand
GTTGAACAAGGTTCGCCGGTTTTTAAGACAGTCGCCGTCGTCGGTCCACCAAACGCCGGCAAAACGACCCTGTTTAATCGCCTCACAGGATTGCGACAGAAGGTTGGCAACTTCCCCGGCGTCACAGTTGAACATCACACTGGAAGCTTTCGCCTCGCCTCGGGCGAAGAAGTGGCTCTGATCGATCTTCCCGGCGTCTACAGCCTCAACCCGAAGTCCGAAGATGAAAAAGTTACGGTCGATGTCCTGAATGGCGTAATGCCAGGCGCTGAGCGTCCGGATGCAATCATCCTGGTACTTGACTCCAACAACCTCAACCGGCACTTGGTACTGGCCGGACGCGTAATCGCCCTGGGGGTACCAACCCTAGTCCTGCTCAACATGGCAGACGAACTGCACAAGCAGGGTGGACAGGTCGATGTACTTCCCTTGGCGCGACAACTTGGAACTCCGGTTGCCCTAGTCAGCGCGGTAACAGGCGAAGGGCTGAATGCGGTCGCAAACTTCCTGGTCGCAACCCCGCAATTCCCGGAGCCACTCGAATTGCCTATTTTCGGGGACCCGAGGCACTGCCGCGAATGGGCCGTGCGAATGGGTTCCGAAGCCTCGTACAAGCGCGGTGCAACTCCGGAGTGGACCCGCCGACTCGATTCGATTTTTCTCCACAAACTATGGGGCGGAATCATCTTCGCGGTCGTGATTGTCGCGGTCTTTCAAACCATCTTCTCGCTTGGCCAACCTGCAAGCGATCAATTGCAAAAGCTGCTGGATAACGTCGCCGTTCATCTCGCCAACGTGCTCCCTGCAGGTCTGATTAACTCTCTAGTGGTAAACGGAATCTGGAAGGGCGCGGGCTCGGTATTAGTCTTTCTCCCTCAGATTCTCCTGCTCTTCCTCGTCATCGGCATTCTCGAAGATTCCGGTTACCTGGCACGTGCAGCGGTGATCTCTGACAAGGTGATGGCGAAGGTCGGCCTCAATGGCAAATCGTTCATCCCTCTGCTGTCTGCCTACGGATGCGCCGTCCCGGCCATCATGGCAACCCGCACCATTGAGAACAAGCGTGACCGCATCGCCACCATTCTGATCGCCCCGTTCATGACCTGTTCGGCGCGCTTGCCGGTCTACACCATGGTGATTGCAGCGTTCATTCCCGACCGTCCAGTGATTGGACCAATCGTGGGTACCCGGGCAGTCGCGATGTTGAGCCTATATGTGCTCGGCTTTGCCATGGCCGTCATCACGGCCAGAGCCTTGAAGAGTTCCATCCTGCGCAGCAAGGATGTAGCGTTCATCATGGAACTGCCACCCTACCGCTGGCCGATGTGGAAGTCGCTCAGCCTGCGCCTGATGGATCGCGCTAACGCATTCATCTTCCGCGCCGGCACTGTGATCCTCGGCGTTAGCATCCTGCTATGGGCGCTCACATATCTACCCATGCATAACGGACAGCCCCCTGAAATTGCCGATAGCGCAATCTCGAAAATCGGCCACTTTATCGAACCTGCCATCCGTCCCTTGGGATTTAACTGGAAGATCGGGGTCGGCCTGCTGAGTTCCTTCGCCGCGCGCGAAGTCATCATCGCCACCATGGGAACCTTGCATGGAGTGGACCCTGAATCGCACGCGATGGCATTGCAGCAAGCCCTCAAAAGCGATCTGTCGCCAGCTGGCGCCATTGCCCTGCTGGTATTCTTTGCCTTCGCCATGCAGTGCATGTCTACCATGGCGGTGGTGCAGCGTGAAACCAACAGTTGGAAGTGGCCGATACTTCAATTCATTTACATGACGACGGTCGCCTACGTGGCCGCGTTCGTGGCTTATCGTGTCACGCTCTTGTACTGGAATTGAAACGCGGGAGAAGCACTTCCTAGTCTCGCTGTCTTGGCCTACCTGTCTCCATGCTCCAAGCCCTATCCGAGTCAAGAATCATCCCTGCCCATTGACCGAATCGGATCTGTATTAAGGTCTTTTCCACATCTTTCGGCTCACATAGTTTGACGCTACCCCCATCGGTTGTTACTATCAGATTGCGGGGTGGAGCAGCCTGGTAGCTCGTTGGGCTCATAACCCAAAGGTCGCAAGTTCAAATCTTGCCCCCGCAACCAAAAACTCCAAGAAAACAAGACACTTACAGACGGGCCGCGAAAGCGGCCCCTGTTGTTTTTCCCCAGAATGTCCGTGTTCTGTCCGTGAATGTCTTGCGAAGATGTTCTCCGAGTCAGTTACGACACGAAGAGCTTCGTTTTGCGCCCGGCCTTGCTGGCAGGAACGTAGCGGGATACCTGACTATTCAAATTCAACAGTGGAACTGACTACCCGTCAGCGAGCGGAGTGAGGTGCGCCGGTTCTTCAAGAATGTCGAGCAGCGCCTGCGCACAATAGACGCGGTCGCGCTTTGCCTCGGAAGTCTGTTGCACAATGCCGTTCCGTTCCAGCCGTTCAATAGCTCTCTGAGCCGTTGTGAAGGCCAGTTTCAGTTCCCGAGCCACGCCGGTCGTCGTGATGAAGGGGTTTGCCGAAAGGAGTTCGAGCACCCTCAAAGGGGTTTGCGTCGACTCTCCGGCGAGACTGCTTCGCCACTGCGCAAGAATGTCATTGATGCGGGTTGCACGGCTCAATGCATCCTCCGACATGCGAGCGATTCCCTGCAGGAAATACTCCAGCCATTCCAGCCACGCGCCGCGTTCGCTCACTGCGCGCAAACTACCGTAGTAGTCCGCTCGTGAAGCTTCAAAGAACGCCGAAAGATAGAGCAACGGAGTCGGCAGGATCTTCTTTTCAATCAGGAACAGAGTAATCAGAAGCCGCCCCACTCGGCCATTTCCATCAAGGAACGGATGAATGGCTTCGAACTGGTAGTGCGCGAGTGCAATGGTCACCAGTGGCGGCAATTGGGACTCGTGAAGAAACTTCTCCCAGGCGGCGAGGCAGGGTTCCACTTCGCCCGGCGGCGGTGGAACATAGGTGGCAGTCGCCAGGGTGCTCCCCGGTCTTCCGATCCAGTTTTGCGTGGTGCGAAAGCTCCCCGGCGTCGCATTGTTCCCTCGCACATCCACCATCAGCTTTTCGTGTAACTCCCGAATGAGACGCACACACAGGGGCAGTTCTCGGAGCAAGGAGATGCCATGCTCCAGCGCAACCACGTAGTTCCCGACTTCACGCAGATCATCTGGACTGCGCTGCACCACGGCGCCAGCCTCAGCCGCCAGTAATTCGCCGAGAGTGGCTTGCGTACCTTCGATCTTGCTCGACAGGACCGCTTCACGGCGCACAAAAGGCCGCATCAGCACATGCGGATTGGGCAGCCTCCCGCCCTCGCCTGCCAGCCGGCCGATCAGTCGATCGGCTTCGGAGAGCACACGAACCAGCCGAGGTGTCCACTCCAGTGCCGGGGGTAACGGAGCAGGAACAAACGCCGAATACGCGCCTTGGGAAACCCGTCTGCCGGGAATGTTCTCGGTTTCTGCCATACTTCCCCCTCGAACGAAAATAGTGATGATCGCTATTTTCGATATTCATCATAATCGAAAACAGGAAGTGCGGCTATTAGCGTGTTTGCGAATGCCTGAGGACACTGTTTGCAGAGCGCAATCGCGGGGCCGCATAAGCGGCCCCTGCTGTTTTCCCCAGAATGCCCGCGTTCTGTCCGTGTTTTATTCTGACGTGCCCTTTACTGGAGCTTCTTGGACTTCTTCCGCTCCTGCTTTGCCGTTGCGGCCAGGTAGGTTTGCGTGCGCTGCATTGCCTCACGCAGGTCATGCTCACTCACGATGTTGTACCTATCGAACATTGAGCGCGTCTTGTGCCCGCTTATTGTCATGGCGACTCTCTCCGGCACACCCGCCCGAACCATATTACGGACGGCGGTTCTGCGGAAATCATGGAACACGCGGCCCACGTACTTCAGTTCGTCGCGCTTCCACTTCTGAACGCAGTTCGCGCACTTGAAATCGGCATCGACTCCGCCCTTGCACTTCGGGCAGACGAACGTCCCGAGTCCAGCCATCACACATGCCGTTGCCCATGCCTTGCGGTAATCGCCTATCGGCTCACCCTCGTGGTGAAACACGTAAGCGGCCGGCGTTGTGACGCCTTCCTTTGTCACCGGGCGCGCTGCTTTGCGCCGCTTCATCACTTCCGCAAGTTCCCCGTTTAACGTGACAGTGCGAGCCTCGCCGTTCTTCGCGCACTCCCCCCTGAGGCGTACAGTATCGCCTTCCACATCTGCCCAGCGAAGGGAGGCGATTTCGCCCTTCCGCCATCCCGTCAGATAGCCAAAAAGTGCGTAGTCTTTCAGGTACAGCGGCAACTCCCTCATGACGCTGCGAAACTCCGCATCTGTGAAGAACCCCTGCCTTGCGTTGCCGCGCTCGGAGAGATGACGGATTACGGGAGCATTGGAGAGCCGCCTCCGTTCCATCGCCAATCTGAATGCTTGCGCCAGCAGTTGTGTAGAGCGGTTTATGGTGGCTGCCGCTGTATGCTGCTCCAACTGCTCCGAGATGAACTTGTCCACCGCCTCCACGCTCACTTCGACGGCACGCCAATTGCCGAAGTACTCGCGCACTCGTTTCAAGTGCGAACGAAACTGTGGGCTGCCTTTTCCGCGCAGCTTGTAGTCCGCTTCTAGAGAGTCGAGCAGATCGGAAACCGTGATTCGCTGCTGCTCCGGGCCGACAAAGACGGGGCCGCCGTGCCGCTCGGCTGCGAGCTCTCCGAGTCGATGTTTGAGAAACTTTACGGCCTCGTTGCGTTCCTCGCCCGACGCCTCGACTTTGTCGCCTGCTTTTCTGCCCTTCTTGTCTCTGAGATACTGCGCCGGTTCCCGATGTTCCTGGCCGTTACGGTAATAGCTGATCCACCAAAAGCGGCTTCCCTTTCGCTGGAAAATGCGGCCGTCTCCTCTGCCGTTCATGGCATTCCCTTCTTTGTTTTAGATAAAACTTGTGCGCGATGACAATCACATTCAGCCAAGGTCGCCGCTCTCCGACTCCGCAGATATTCGCTTTCTTCCACGGCAATTCCGGGATTTGCAAAATGGATTTTATGATTGGGGCCGCGTCGGTTTGTATTTGCGGCATCCCCTCTTCATCTGATTCGGGGCTTAGATCGGCATCTGAATTACGCTCTCGCCGATTTGCTGGCAAGAGGGATTCTCTGTTTTATGTATCGTTCAATCCCTGAAGCAGAGAACAGCAGTTTGCGCCCGACACGGCGGATAAAGGGAAATTCCGAATGATGCCGGTACAGATAGTCCTTGCTGAGTCCCAGGCGACGGGCGGCCTCTGCAATGTTGAGCAGTTCGTCCGACTGCGCCTGAACGGAAGTGGGCATCGCCAGACGCGCCATTGCCGTGCAGCGGACCTCCTCAAGTTCTCCGAGCAAACTTGGAAGCTGTTCGACGGGTAACTCTCGGGCGGTCTGCAGCACGGATTGAAGTTCGGCGCGCATCTCTCAGTCAGCTCCGCTATGCGCGCCTTCTTGCAACTACAGTCTGCAGTGGTTTGGCCAACTCTCTGACGTGCCACGGCCTTAACAGCCCACTTCCACGGAGGGATATGACGAGGCCAAGGCACGTCCAGAAGACCATTGAGATCAGAATGCCGAACAGAATTCCCTTCGCCGGCGCTAACGAATCGAACGTTTCGTCTTCCTCACTCGGATGGATCAGTGAGCACCTCTGGAGCGATCGCGTCGCCATCTTTCTGGGTCCGCCACCGCACGAGCCGCGGTGGCGCCTCCGGCACAAATGCGCGATGGTCCCCGCACCTTCCGCGCGCCTGCTTGTTGGTGATGAAAGAGTGAACCGTGGTCTCGAAGGCCCCGATCGCTTCACGCAGTGTGAGACAGGCCCGATATGCCTGGAATAGTCCGTAACACTCCTGACATCCCCCCTTGATACCCGCTAGTTCATCCTTCGCGGGGTTGTAGGCTGGATGCCGGGAGCATCTTCCCCTGATGCGGTACACAAGCCGAAATGCCACCTTGAACATGCCGCTCCTTTCGATAGGCATAGTACAATACCATTTCTAGCAACGCTATTACTACTATGATTCTATCGAATCTGGGCAATCTCGCGCTGACGGCGTAAAGCTATGCCGCAGCCATAGAGATCACCTCTCTGAAGGGCGCGGAGTGGTCTTTGGTGGCTGCCCCAAGGACTGGATGGCGGGCTGCGGCATCCGGGATGCAGCCCTCAAGGTCGGTGAATACCACGAGCGCCTGCGGCTGGATCGATCGCCTCCTCGATGTATTCAAAGCAGGGGCAGAAGCTGATCCCGCCGCCGCCCACGGGTTCGAGCGTAATCGGTTCACCATGTTCGAAGATGGCGGCGTTGTGCACCTGGGTGTCGAAATAGAGGTCACGAACGCTACGCCCAATGCGCACCACGCACCACGCCAGGGGTTTGACCAAAGAAGCTCATTGGAGGAAACTGTGGACGAAGAGTGGCCGAATGAACTTCGAGAGCTGGCAAAAGCGAAAAAGGCCTAACGTGCGGCTGCTTCAACCCCAGCTCCCCTTTTGTGGTGGGGCAATTAACGCACTACTCAGCCAGATTCTCGCAGCCTACTTTCCAGAGAAAACCACAACTCCGGACGTCTTCTTCGGTCGCACCCCAACATTGGCATTAATAGAAAACCCGCAGAGCGGGCAGCGGTCAACAATCTGGATGCACCACGCGCTAAACGACCCGGCCACACCGGACTACGTTTTCGCCCATGTGTTCAAGTTACACACCCGGATCCGGCCGCGGGAAGTCCAGGGGAAGTGGTTAGCGCATCCCCCTGAATTCTGGGAGGAAGAAAGCCGCATAGCCGAAGCAGACAAGGGGCAAGCCTGGGAATGGATCTTCCGAAATTTTGCCGCTGCGCTCAAGAGAGACAGTGAACATGAGTGCGTCTGGGTCAATAACAGGCGCATGAAGGAGTTGCTCCACAACCGCGATTGCGCTGAACAGGACCGGCGTCATCTTCGTGAAGCATTCAAGATTGGTTACAAGGAACTGCGCTTCGGATTTCGCGAACAAGCCCTGCGGGACTTCGAAACCGAAAAGGACTCATAATCTCGGACACGACATATGAGCTGGTTTGGGCTGTGTTTGTATGCCGTCAGATCTTCATAGGGAAAAGGAGTTCGATGCGGTCATCCGACGCGAGACACAGCACATGACGGGTCCCGTGCCCGAAGTGCGGCGACGCGCCCAATTTGCAGTAAAGCTATGCGGCCGCCATCGGAATCACCTCGCCAAAAGGTGCCGAGTGATCCTTGGTGGCTGCCCACAAGACTGGGTGGTTTGGTGCAGCGTCTGGGAAGGAGCCCTCAAGGTCGGTGAAGACCACGAGCGCCTGTGGCTGGATCGACTGCTCCTCGATGTATTCAAAGCAGGGGATGAAGCTGGTCCCGCCGCCGCCCACTGGTTCGAGCGTGATCGGTTCACCCTGTTCGAAGATGGCGGCGTTATGAACCTGGGTGTCGAAATAGAGCACATGCACCCGCTGGGGCCTCCGCTCCGAGATGATGGAGTTCAGTTCATCCTGGAAGAGTCCAAGCTGGCGGCGATTGATCGAGCCGGAGCAGTCAATGCCGACCACGATTTCACCGACGCCATCCTTGCGAATGCTCGGTAGATATAGGCCTGAAGCGATGTGGCGCCGATTGGGAGAGGACCAAGAGTAGTCCTCCGGAATCGCCGCGGCGAATGAATTTCGGAGCGCTGCCCTCCAGTCCACGGTCGCCCGATCTGCCGCTTCCATTGCCCGGCGCACGCCGACAGGAGCCTTGCCAGCCATACGAGCGACAACCTCGGCCTGTTCAACAGCTCCCGTCCAAGTCATCCGCTGCTTTTCGATCTGGTCGCTGGTTGCCGGCGCGCCATCCTTGTCGGGGTTGGGTGCGTCGATCACCTGTCCAAAACCGCCGCCTGTCACTGGGACAGTGGGCGCGGCAGTTCCCTTCTCATCGTCCTGGGACGAAGGTTCGCCGCCTCCGGAACTCGTGGAACCGTCGCCCTGGCCGCCGGCGGAGTCGCCATTATTTTCCTCGGCAATGAGGTTGTAAATCCGCTCAGCGCTGAGGTTTCGAAACCGTGGATCGTAGAGTGCACCGGCAGGGAGGGCGAGGTTCGCATCCCGGATGAGCGGGTTAATTGCGAAGTCACACGCAATATTCCAGCGTTTTGGGGATCGCGTCCCACGCCGGGTGTGGTGTTGCAGCGCCGGATGCATGACCTCGTGCGCCAGGCAGCCAAGCAGTTCCGGCGGCGTCAGCTTCGCAACGAATTCAGGGTTATAGAACAGGGAGACTCCATCGGTCGCCATAGTCTCGATCGAGGGAGTCTCAACGTCCTTGAGTCGCAGGATGAGGACTCCGAAGAATGGGAAATCGAGCAGCAGTTTCGTCCGGCCCTGCTTGAGCCGGCCGGACGGGGAGAGGTTTGTCATGATGCCATCAGCTCCATGTAGTCCCGCATCCGCATAACTATCTGGTCGGCCTCGGGTGCTGGCGCGGGTTGGGACGTCGCATCGGTTGGTTTCGGATCAGGCATTTGCACCTCCACGACCGTAGCTTCCGCTGTTCCGGAAACACGGCCAATGGCGGCAGACTCATCCAAGGCGTCATAGCCCCGATCTTTCATCGCGTGCTTGATCTTGGCTGCGAGATCGTTTGCGATTCCCGCTGCCCGGGCGCGCGCCGCCGGGTGCTCAGCGAGCTCCTGGCGGGAAAAGTTGGCGAGCCGCGAGTTTGTCTCCTGCGCGAGCGCCGTCAGTTCTTCATCGTTCGTCACGTTCAACTGCGGAACGAGATCGGCAATCTCCGTCACATTGCGCAGAGCAGACGTATGCAAGCGTGCTTTCGGGCGCTCCAGTTGTGCCGCAAGATGGGCGACCGACTGCATGAGACGCGACCATAGCTCAGATGTGGCGCGCGTGAGGGACTGCTTCACCTGCTGATCGATCTCGCGGGCGACGCGAGCTTTCTCCTCCTCCCCAAGAGTGACGCGGAAGTCCCCGCCACAGGGGATGGGGAGGATGTCAGTCGTCAAATCAAACTTCTCAGTGAGCTTCGACCAGTCCGGGTAATCGCTATCCCGGTACAGAAGGCCAAGGCTGCTCCGGGCCTGCTCGCGATAGGTCGGGTAAGCGTCGAGGAACTCCCGCACCAGATTTCCGTACGCTGTCTTGAATTCGCTCATTTGGTTGGTGAACTCGAAATAGAGATGGGACGGGAGCAGGCGGTAGCCTTCGTCCGACCAGGGCAGCGTCACCTTGTAGAAGTACTGGCGGATTTGGCCTGCAAGCGTGCGCAGTTCCTCCAGCTTTTCGGCCTGGTCGAGCAGATGCTTGTTGTAGCGGCCGGCGTTCGTGTTTGCTTCGTGGGACTGTGCAACTTCCTCGGACACACGCTTGTCGTGCTTGCGTGCGGTCCACATCGTGATATGGAGACAGATCAACATGGCTTTGTCGGAAATCATTTCGTCTAAGCTCCAGGCGTAGCCCCGGATTGGCCAGGTCTACGCGAGTAAATCGCTGTGCGTGACAGCAAATTGGGTGAATTCGGGAGTGGTTGCGATGGCTCGGTCGCGAAGCAGAGCGTCGCGCATGGACAGGACCTGGAGTTCATCAGGAAGGCGTTCAAGGTAGAGCTTCGCCTTTGCAATCGAGCTGTCGGTGATGCGGCGGGCGAGCGCCGTGGCAATTGCGATCTGTGCCGAAGGATCGCTGGGCAAAGGGGCGCCGGTGGGATTCAGCAGAATCTCGTCAATGGAAGGCAGAGCGTGGAAGAGGTTGAGAAAGCCGATGAACTCCGCGGCTACGCCGTCGCCCACCGCACCTTGAATCAGGTGCATGAGCAGCATCTCGTAGACGTCCGCTGTGATGGCAGCCTTTCGGGAGTCGATTCCGTCCATCGCTCTGGATACCATCTCCCAGGAGCGCGGCGTCGGCCAGGCATTGACACCCGAGCGCACGGCAGAGTCGTGTAACAACTCCGTACGGAAGCGGAGGAATGCGATGATTTCCGGCCTGATCCCCGCCTTGCCGGCCCAGATGCACCACTCGCCAAGGTCGGGCTCCAGCGTGAGATGCAGGAAGCGGTTGAGTAGTGGGCGGGGCATGGAGTAGCTGACGCCGCGCTCGGGGGCGGGATTGCCTGCGGCAAGCACCGACCAGCCGTCGGGGAGCCGATAATCGCCGAGCGCGCGATCCAGAACGAGCTGATAGCAGGCGGCCTGGGTCATGGGCGGCGCGGACGTCAATTCATCGAGGAACAGGATGCCTTCCCCGCTTGTGGGGAGAAAGTTCGGCGTGATCCATTCCGTGCGGTCATCCTTGATGCGTGGCAAACCACGGAAGTCGACGGGATCGAGCTGGACGGCTCGTACGTCAATGAACTCGCGCTTCAGATGCTGAGCAACCTGCTTGACGAGTTGCGATTTTCCGACGCCACAGGCTCCCCAGATATGCAGAGGGACGTTTTGAGGCACGGCGGTGACTAGCGCCTCGACGAGGTGAGAAGGTTTCATTTGTAGTGTCCTTTAAGAAGAAAAAGCGGTTCCCTCGAGAGCAGAGTCGAATGGTAGGTCTGCGCTTAGCGCAAGGCAGGTAAAGGCGAGGGCATGCCGCTCATTCCAAACGGTCAAGGGGTAGCAGAGTCCGGCTGCCCGAATCACGCCGTGCAACCACTCGTTTCTGCACACGACTGACGGCTATGGCTGGCGCCTCCGCTGAACTTTGCAGGTGACCTGCTGAAGCAGTTGAGTCCGCTGATTTAAGGGCGCAGCCGTCCACTCGCCGCGGGATCGTTAGCAAAATTTCCCGATTACCTGACTGATATCTATTACTTTAGCCTTTTCGGCGCTACTATTGATTGCGTTCTCCAGCAGCTCTGATGTGCGCCAGAAGGTGCGGTCCGACCGGATATGGAATACCGGTGTCCAATGCATAGGGCGAAAAGCTCGTAAGTCTTGTGCATACGAAAGGCCTGCACAACATTTGATCAAGAATTAGGAACAGGAAGCTTTTGCGATTGGCGGACCTAAGACTAGCGCTGCAATATCGCAGCAATGAGCAGATCATTGCACGCGACTTTTACGACCGCTGTCTACCAGCGGCATCGTCCTTTCGGCGTGCCGTTGGCTTTTTCGCAACCACCTGTTTCAGCGCCGCGCCCGAAGCTTATGAGCAGTTTTTTAAGCAGGGTGGGTACATGCAGCTTGTTTGCTGTCCCATTTTCTCGCATATTGATGTCGAGCTCTTCCGATCGGCTTTTCTCGATCGGCGATCTGTTCTGAAGTCATCAACCTTGAACAAGATTTCGTTTCAGCCAGGGCGTCTGGGGTTGAGCGTGAAGTGGCTGCTTGCGGCCGGCAAATTGGAGTTACGGATCGCCGTTCTGCTCCAAAACCCAGACCGCATCTATCACGAGAAGATCGGCGTCTTCGACGATGGGCATGATCAGATTGCTTTTACCGGGTCAGCGAACGAGACTACTTCGGGGCTCCGGGAAAACTTCGAAGTCATTGACGTATTCCGTTCCTGGGAATCATCTGAACAACTACGGGTGCGGAGGAAGATCGCCGATTTCAGCAACCTTTGGCTCGACGAGAGTGATGGGTTGAAGATCTTCACATTTCCCCAAGCGAGCACGCAAGGATTCATCCGTGCGGTACCGAGCCATGGGGAGCAGACCGAAGCCCAGGAGGAGACTGCCCGCGCGCCCATCCAGATTCCGGCAAGCGAGTTCCGCGGCCTTGAAGAAACGCTGTATCCGCCCGCCGATCTGATCCTGTTTCCTCACCAGAAGCGTGCCGTGCGAAGCTGGTTTGAAGCCAGCGGTCGCGGCATCTATGAGATGGCCACCGGCAGCGGCAAGACGATCGCGGCACTCACGACGGCCGCCGCTGTTTTCTCTTCCCGCGAGAGTTCGCTCTTCCTTCTTATCGTCTGCCCTTATTTGCACCTCGTTGCCCAGTGGAGCGATGTCGCAAAGGAATTCGGACTCGATCCTATTCTCTGCGCCCAAGGCAAGAGCAGGTGGGAGGAGGATCTCAGTCTGGCCATTTACAACCTGAGCGTAGGGTCGCGGCAGCTGGTGAGTGCAGTGACGAGCAACGCCACATTTATTTCGGCCCCCTTTCAGCGCCTCATAGAACAGGTTCCGGGTGATGCCATGATCGTGGCGGACGAGGTTCATAACCTCGGCGCGCCGGCAATACGGCGGTGTTTCCCGAACCAGTTTCAATTTCGCCTAGGCCTGTCGGCCACGCCCGAACGGTGGTTTGACGAAGAAGGCACGGCAGCGATCGTCGAGTATTTCGGCAAGCCAGTCGTGCGGTACACAATCGAGGATGCGCTAAAGGACGGGGTGCTCTGCCCGTACTCCTACCATCCGGTCCTTGTGACTCTCTCTGAAGCTGAATCCGAGCGGTATTTCGAGCTCAGTATGCGCATTGCACGCGAGTGCGCGACTGCGGACGACCTCGAACGGGGGGAGAAGAGCGACATCCTAGATGCCTTGCTCATCAAGCGGGCTCGGTTGGTCGCCACCGCTGAGAACAAGATTGCGGCGCTGCGCTCGCTCATGCGCTCGCGGGCGGAAACGAGCTACAACCTTGTGTACTGCGGGGATGGAACAGTCGACACGGTTCCCGATGAAGCGGTCCTGCGGCAAATGGACGTGGTAACCCGCCTTTTAGGTTTGGACCTGAACATGAAAGTGGCCCGCTACGTGGCCGAAACGCCGCTCTTGCGGCGGGAAAAGCTGCGGCGAGACTTTGCCGAGGGCCGTGTGCAATGCCTCGTCGCGATCCGTTGTCTCGACGAAGGCGTGGACATTCCAGAAACGCGGCGGGCATTCATCCTCGCGAGCAGTTCTAATCCCCGACAGTTCATCCAGCGGCGAGGCCGCGTGCTGCGACGAGCCCCCGGCAAGGACAAGGCTGAGATCTATGATTTCATTGTGACACCGCCGGATGAATACTCTGACCAAACCCATTTCAATGTTGATCGCCAGCTATTCAAGAAGGAACTGACGAGGGTGGCGACCTTTGCCCGTTCCGCCGTAAATGGTCCGGAAGCACTGGGACGCCTGCTTCCGCTGCGCGAGAGGTTCAACCTTCTCGACGTGTTTTGAGGACAACTATGACCGAAACGAAAGATCAGGCCTTGCGGGAAAAGACACGCGCCGTAATAGCAGAACTGAGCACGGAAGAGCAGAAGCTGCTGAGCGGCGTAATCAAGGCTGAGCGGGAGAAGTTGCACCTGCGACTGCCGCGCAACATCAACGACGACCTTTGGAAGGTGCTTGTGGAGGTCATCAAGTGATTTTTAGAAGGCTGACCCTCAACAACTTCAGGCAATTTAGCGGCACGCACACCCTGCAATTCGCGACCGACGCGATGGGGAATGTCACGGTCATTCACGGGGATAATGGCTCGGGAAAAACGACGCTCCTTAATGCCTTTACCTGGTTGCTATACCAAGAGACCTCGTCGGATTTCGAATCCCCAGAGAGGCTCGGAAGCGATCCGGCGTTCGTGGAATTGCCCCTGCAGGGCTCGTTCGACGTTTATGTCGATCTCGAGTTCGAGGATTCCGGACGCGTCTATACGGTCCGGCGGACGGCAACCGTGTCGAAAGACCTCGAAAACAAGCGCATCGAGCCGCCGCAGACAGCCTTGCGGATCTCCTACATCGACGAGTCAGGGGAAATCCGGGAGCCGCAGAATCCCCAGAACTATATCGAGCACCTTCTCCCCAGACCGCTCTACCCGTTCTTCTTCTTCAACGGTGAACGCATCGAGCGGCTCGCAGGCCCCGGTGCTTACGACGAGGTGGAGAACGGGGTGAAGGTTCTGATGGACATTGAGCTCTTCGACCGGGCGATCCTACACCTCGACAGCGGCATTGCCAAACGCCTCCGCGACGAAATCGCCGGCCACTCCGGCGAAGAAGGACAATCGGTTAAGCTCGAACGCGATAAGCTGGAGGAAGAACAGACGAAGCGGGCGGCCGATGTCGCGCAGAAAAAAGAAAATCAAAAGAACCTCCTGGTAGAAAAAGAGAAGCTCGACCAGAAGCTTGCGCTCATGCCCGAGCTCGCCAGGCTGCATGCGGAGCGCAAGGCGGCGGAAGAGGCGCTCGAAAATGCCAAGCTGCAGCTGCGGGCGAGTGTTTCGGACCTGTGCAAACTCGTGTCGCGCGATGGCTATCTGGTGCTCGCGCCGAACGTACTCACGCGCGCTGACGAGCTCTTATCGGCCGCCCACCAGAGCGGCAATCTTCCGGTGAAGATCAAGCGCCAATTCGTCGACGAGCTTATCGCGCGGGAAGAATGCATTTGCGGGCGGCGGATCGCACCCGGCACGACTGAGCATGAGTGCGTTATGGGATGGCGCGATAAGGCAAGGTCCGATGAACTTGATTCCGCGGTAACGGTGACAAAATCGGAAATCGCGCCGCTTCTCAACCGGCGCCAGCGGTCGCTCGCCGAAATGGACCGCCTCCAGCAGGTTCGGATGGATCTCAAGAAATCAATTCGTGACCTCGACGAAAAGCGCGACGAGCTATCAACGCGGATTGGAAAGAACGAGAACGTCGAGGACCAGGAGAAGCTTGAGTTCCGGCGACGTCAGATCGAGCAGGAGCTCGGTACAATCGCCTTCGACATCCGTGATGCCGAGCGGCAAACGGAGCAGGCGGCGGAGCTTCTGAGCGAACTCGACGTGCGCTTCAAGAAGTTGCAGAAGACCGACGAACAGGCGAAGCTTGCCGAGCGGCGACTCACCGCGGTCCAGAACATATCGAACGTTTTGAAGACCATTCGGGCGCTACGCCACAAGAACCTACAGGTCGATCTGTCTGAGCGTTTGTGCGCCGTTTGGGACCAGATCGCACTCAAGGACTATTTCTGCGAACTGGGACCGCAATACCATCTCTCGCTCGTGAAACAGATGGGCGGCGAAAAAGTCCCGGTGCTTGGCAGTTCCACGGGCGAGAAACAGATCCTCAGTCTCGCATTTGTCGGCGCCTTGGTGGAAAAAGCAAAGTCGACATTCGAGCAGTACCGGGACGACGCCCAGCGCATGTTCAAGGGCGGCATGTATTCGATCGTTATGGATTCTCCGTTCGGAAATCTAGGACCGGACTACCGCCGTGGAGTGGCCGCCGCTATTCCGACGCTCTCACCGCAGGTGATCGTCTTCGTATCGGAGACGCAGTGGCGGGTTGAGGTGGAGCAGGAGATCGCGCCACGTATCGGGAAGGAATACGTGCTATGCCTACATACGAAGAAGAAGAAGGAACGGCGCGTGCGGCTAAACAATCGTGAGTACGAATATGTTACCGAGAGCGCCGACGGTTCCGAGCGCACTCAGATTATCGAGGTTGACCATGACCGAAGATAGACGGCTGCGACCACCAGAGGAGCATGAGCGGCTTCTTGATCGGCTGATCAAGGACGGCATTTTCGAGACCAAGCACGCTGCGCTTATGTGCGCCGCCGCGGTGGGCTACTACCGTAACGAACACCGTCCTCTTGCAAAAGCAGGCGAGGGGATTCGTTGGCAGATATTCGAGCGCAATCAGGACAGCGCATTCATCTATGCCCTCGCGATTGCGGTCGAAAATGACATCAATGTTCTGGAACCCGGGACGAAAGACCGAATCGCGGAGATTTTTGAAGAATATGCGGCTGGCGGTCTCGACGTGATGCAGCAGACGCTGGCGCAGGCCGGCGAACCGCTCGACTCGCTCCTGCTACTGCTTGCCGAAGCGCGTCGCGCAGCCACCGAGGCACCTGTCGGGCTGGAAGGCTTGACCCCGGGAGCACTCGACATCCTAGGGATTTGAGACGAACAAAATGGCGAACACTATTGCGTTTGACAGTTTGAATACGGCGGTCGACATGGCGAGGGCGGAGGTAAAGCGGCTCGGCAACGCGCTCTCCGCCCTCGCGAAGCAGGCTGGTCTGGGGAATGTCTCTGGAGCGCGCGTGAGCCTCCACAATTGCGCATCGCTGAGCGAAAAGCTCCTCACGACCATAAACGATGCCGATGGATTGCTCTTTGCTGGAGCGGTCGCGGAGTACCTCGCGAGCAAGGAGTTCTATGATGCCCTCGCCCTCGAATGCGAAAAGACAAGCTTGAAGCTCTATGACCACGGTCCCACCTGGTACTGCTTCCCTTCAAGCATTAAGGTCCTCCCCACAGAAGAAGCGGTCCTTATCAATGGAGTCCGCACACTCAACGTAAACCCGTCTGCCATCGCGGCTGCCTTGAAAGCCGAGTATGAGGCAGCGACGAAAAGAGACCCGAACCAATTCCTGCAGTTACTCTTCCAGGCCTACAGTACGCTGGCGGCGCACCGAGAGTACGCACCGGATTCGCCGCCGCTCGCCACGATGTTGGATCTTTTCGCACTCCTCACACTTTGGCCGGAGGTCAAACGGCGTTACTCGAAGGCGCGCTTCGCTCTCGACCTCTATCTCCTCGATCGCAGCGGCGTTACCGAAATTAACGGAAAACAGTTGGTGTTTACGGCGAGCACCGGTGCCCGCGACCGCACAAGGACGATACAAGTGCACGACGAGGACGGATCTGAAAAGGCGTACTTCGGACTGTACTTCGTGAATGCGCCCACCGAAACGCGATGAAGCCCCCTGACTACATCGACGTCCTTTCGGCTAACTACTTCGAACGCTACCTCAGCGCGGGGGGATCGGCGTTCAAAATGGTCATCAGTCCGCCCGGAACTTCTCTTAAGGGTTTCAGTCAGCTGCTGCACAAGAAAGTATCGGAGGCCGGAGCGATAGTTCTCAAACTCGACGCGGTCGCGGACCATATACATCGTGTCGACAAGCTATTCTTCGCGGTCGCAAAATGCATCGCTTGGGATGAGGAAGCAGCCAAGTTCGTACACCGGTACATTGTCCCAAGCAGCGCAAACAAAGATGTTCACTCGACGATGCACGTGAGCGGGAAGCAGAAGCCGGAGATTGCCGAGGCTATTAAGAAGAATGTCTCGCACGATTATGGTTTCTGCGCGGAATTCAGGACGGCTCTGACCCATTTGTGTTTGAGCCGACTGGCAGTGGATACTCAGGTGCTGTCCCCCTATAGCGCTCAGGTGAAAGGGTGGCTCATGGGCGAGCCAGTACCGATGGCAGCATTGAAGCCTGCCATGATCTTCCGAAAGGTGCAGCGCAACTCGGCGCGGAACATGCTGTACTCTGCCTTCCGATTCCTCCGACGTTGCGGATATCCGTTTGTGGTGCTCGAAATTGATGTAAGCCGATATGCGGAACAAGCGCGCGTGGCCGAACGAACTCTGGGGCACTATTATTCGAATGCGGCCTGTTTTGATCTTTACGAGCTCCTGCGGCAGTTCATCGACGACATGGAGCGGTTCGACGGCACGATGGTTGTAGTGACTGGGCCAAACACCATCGTCACAGACGCGAGGCGGGGCATAAGTCGATACCAGGCGTTACAGATGAGATTGTGGAGCGATGTTCGTATTCAGAACGCAGAAAATCCAATGGCTCCCCTTGTGTGGCTCTCATGACGGCTAGCGACTATCTCGAAAGCGCACGCGCTGTGGAGTCTTTGCGCACAGGCGTCCCGAATACCATGGCAGTGTCACTGCTTGGATGCGATCAGCCGAAGATCACGAAAAATTTTGAGTCTCTCCTCCATGACGTATCCGGGGGTACGACGGTCGTAGGCGAGCACGCCGGGATGCTTATTAAAGGCGGCTTCGGATCCGGCAAGTCGCATACGCTGGCATTTCTCTCGGACATTGCATTGAGAAGCGGATATGTCACCAGCCGCATCTCGATCAACAAGGAGACGCCGCTGTCTGATCCCGACAAGCTCTTTCGGGTACTCTCGGATTCGGCGGTACTACCGGACCGGGCTGGAATCGGGCTCTTCGAGGCTGGCCAGCGACTCGTCGCTGACAGCAAGGCCTATCGAGACTTGGAGAACTGGACGAATAATCGGGATGGCCTCGATGGTCGGTTTGCCGCCTGCCTCAAGCTCTTTCGCCTAGCACGACGTGATTACGAAGCGCGCGACCAGATCATTCGCTTTTGGTCAGGCGACCAGGTTGGCGTGCACTGGCTGAGAGGGCGTCTGAAGGAAGTAGGCGCTCCGGTTACCGGGATCTTAAGAACGGCGATCTTACGTGAGCTCGGTCGGCAGCGCGCCCAGTTTGCAAGCCGGCTGCTCCGAACAGTAGGTTATCGCGGTTGGGTCTGGCTCGTGGATGAAGTTGAGCTTATCGGTTCGTATTCGCTCCTTCAGAGGATGCGCTCATACTCTGAGATCGGCCGAATGATGAAGCAGAACTCTGATCTTGACTGCCCCGGCGTCCTGAGCGTCCTCGCAATCACCGACGACTTCGAGTCGGTCATTCAAGGCAAGCAGGATCTGACCACGATGCCGTCCTATTTTGCCGAACAATGCCAAATGCGCTCAGCGAATCCCGAACACAACCCAAAGATCGGAATCAATGCGATTCAGACTGCGGGAGTTCTTCTCGACAAGCTCCGCACGAATGAAGCTGATGAGCTGCATAAGAAGCTGCGCGACTTGTATCGGGCAGCCTACAAATGGGACCCGCCAAAGACCGTCTCGACCGCGCGGATGAGCTCGACGACAGTGCGACAGATGATAAAACACTGGATCACGACGTGGGACTTGCAACGGTTGTTGCCGGGAGTGAAAGCGAATGTGGAGACGCAGGCCTTCGATTACAACTACACAGATCAGGAACTCGAATCCCCTCCGGAAAAACCAAATGAGGAAGGGGTCATCGACGAAATCATGAACATGATCTGACCCGCAATATCCGTTGCTGGATGGTCTTGCGCATAGCCGGCAGCCTTTGGGGGCTGCACAACCGGGGGATGAAGAACAGCGCAGCGCAGAAGATGAAGCGGCAAAACGGAAAGAGTAAAGAAAGGGGAGGATTACGATGGCGAAGGTTCATCCAGCAGACAAAAAGGTCGCCGGAAAGAAAGTATTCCTGCGCGGCACATCGATTCAGGAGAAGAACAAGCGGGGGTTGGCGCTTGATCGATCCTGATGGTAAACGCTTCAAGTCTGTGTTGATCTCGAAGGGAAATATGGACGGCAAGCGCATTGTCACATTCTGGGTATATCCGCAACCTGGACCTGAGCCAGAGAAGAAAAGTTAGGCGCTCAATCCCAGCGCAGCGCCTTCTATTGCCTTCAGCAGCACGGGGAGTTCGGTGATGTGCTTCTCCGCTGCGGAGCTTGAATTATCATCCTGCAGTTTAGCCCCTACAAAGAAGACAGCCCTGCTGTGAGTCAACACGCTCGGTCGTGTACTCGCCGCCGCAAAAGCAGTTGAGCCTGACGCACCCGGCAGCATTGGAGTCTGCTACCGCGGACGCGATGTCCAGGGGAGACACCAGTTTTATCCGTGCGTTCAGACGTATCGTTAAGAAAACACGGAGACTTTGATCAAAAACAGCAGCAGCCTTCTGCAAAAAGCAGCGCTAAACACGAGTCCGCAACGTCTTTGTGTCGTTATTTTGGTATATATTGACGTACAGTAGTTACTGTGCCATTATATCAACTGATACGGAGGTATGCCATTGGCTCGAGTGGCCGTTTGTGATCCGAAATCCCGCCAAGTGGCGGAGAAGCTGGTTGCTCTTGTGGTGAAAGAAGGTTCGGTAAATGCCGCGAGCGAACGGCTGAACGCCTCCCTTGCAGCTGCCCACGTGAAGACGCCGGTTTATCCGAACCGGCTCCATACGCTTCTGTCCGAGGAGCCCACCCGCTTTCTGAACGAAGCTACATTAGCTCTCATCGCCCGCGCCCTCGAGGCGGTGCTGGGGGATGGCGCCAACAGCGGAGAACTGACTCCGTCTTCTACGCTCGTCGACGGCGTGCTCCAGCGCTGGCGTGTGTCGGCGCGGTCCGCAGATGCGGTACGCGATATCGCGGACGCAATGGCGCTTCCGGTGGCGGTGGTGCGGTATGTACTCGTATCGGCGGGAGAGCTGCCGAAAGTCACGAGCATAAGCGCCGGCACGCCTGTTCCTGAAGTGATGGCCGGCGAACATGCCGCCCCGGCAGCGCGGCCGAAACCGGATTGGAGCTTTCAGGAAACCGCGGTACGCCGCTGCCTTGAGGAGCTTGACCGGACGCCGAACCGCAAAGTAGGCCTTGTAGTGCCCACGGGCGGAGGCAAGACGCGGGTAGCGCTCCGCGTGGCGCTCAAACGCCTCGCTGCGCAGCCGCTGGGCAATGTGGTTTGGGTCACTCACCGTCGCAACCTGAGGACCCAGGCGCACCGAGAACTTCAGAAGATGCTGTCGCGAGGCATAAGAGATTTCCCGGAGAACGCGGCGGAACTGCTCGCCAAGCGCATTGTCTTCATCATGGTTGGGGAGGTGGAGAAGGCGCTAGCGGAGGCCAAGGTGCCGCCGGCGCTCCTGATCGTAGACGAGGCCCATCATGCCGCGGCGGCGAGTTATCGGCCTATTTTTGAAACTGCATATCCATTGCGCGCACTCTTCTTGACTGCAACACCGAACCGTACCGACAAGCTGCCAATCGGCATCGACGACATCGCGTATACCGCAACCTACCGGGAACTTGCCGACAGGGGCGTGATACTGCTGCCCGATTTCGAAGACTTCCAAGTTCCGGACTTTGACTGGTCTGAAGAGCGGGTCCGCGAGCTTGCCGACGAGGTAATTACGCGTGCCGGGGACGACTTCGTGAAGGTCCTAGTGCTCGCACCTCGGATCAGCCGGGTGGAGGAGTTCTACATCGCACTTCAGGACCGGCTGATGCAGGAGCCCAATCATCCACTGTCCGACGAGGACATCGGCTTCGTCCACAGCACCCGGAACTCTCTTTCCGTACTCAATTCCGAAGGCAAACTGATCTCCGCAAGCACTGACGAGTTTCTGGAACATTTCGCGGCCAAGCCGCGTGCGATCATCGTCTCGGCACAGCTCTTGCTTGAGGGGTTCAACGACCCAGAGCTCAACGCAGTTGTGATTACCTACCCCTCGGCCAGCATGATCGTTCTCATGCAGGCCGCCGGCCGCTCAGTGCGATACACGCCGGGCAAGCGGCGTGCGATCGTGCTCCAAGCCCGCAATGATTCTCTCGCGTACCACTTCGATCAGCGGTGGCTCTATCAGGAGATTAGCGATTACCTGCATCCCCAGCTTGTCGATTTCGACTATGGCGACCTGAACGAACTGCGCGCTAAGGTGCGGGATCTCCTAGCGCGCCACAACACTCCGATCGCCGTCCGCTCGCGCATCTTGGCGGCAGCCGACACGATCGCGCCCGGGGAGCGCTGCCGGATCCTGCTCAGCGGCATTCCGTATTACGGCGATCCGGCGAACTTCGAGACTGATGCGCGATGGAGCGCCGTGCTGGAGATGCCGGCGAACACGGACGCGTTTCGGGACGTGTTCAACGTGTTCTCAGGCATGAGCGCGAGCCTCTCCGACCCGAGCGATTTCCTGCGGAACCGGGGAGCGCGCTACGGCATCGTCCAGGATTTTGCCGACGGCAGCGAGTGGCGGGGCTTCATGGACATGCTCACCGCCATGTACTTTGCCCGGCTGGAGCTCTATGAAGACGGTGCCACGCTGCCCAACGGGACGAGCCGCCCGTTTGCGCTCCACGGCGCGACCACGTGGCTGAAGTACGTGACCTTCCATTACCGGCCGGTCGTGCCTCCGGCACTCGCCAAATTTCTGGAGGACTGCTACAACCGCGAGATCATCATCGCTGCCTATCAGAAGGAGCCGGCGAGTTTTGGCGCGGCAGTCAAGCTTCCATTGCCGCTCGGGAGTGCCGAAGCGTACCTCTTTGCGAATGCCGACGCAGACGCCTTCGACCAATTGGTCGAGAACGCTCGCCGCACGCTTGCCGAAGTTCCGCCGGCGGAGCAGATCGGCAGGCTCGCCGCGCATGTCGCGCAGCTTCCGGCCAACCCGGTCCCCATCGCCATCGTGCACCGTATCGAGCGGTACCTCACCGAAGCCGGCGGAGACCTGGTATTGAAGCTCGCCGCCGAACCATTTCCGGCCACGGCGGCCTCCGCCGCCGAGCCCTTAACGACATCCACGGAGGAATCGTCGCATGCATAAGTATCTAGAGAAGTACACGGAAATTCCATTCGCAAAGCTTTATCTCGATCCCAACAATCCCCGCACCGCGCCGGAGGATCGCCCTGGCTATGACGATCCGGAGCTGCTCTTTTCTGATGCAGCCCAGAATTCGGTAGGTGATCATATGGAAAACCTAAATGAGGTGGCGAACTTGGAGCCTGCGATCATCTCGCAGGGCTGGCTGCCAGTCGATCCTATTCTCGTATGGGCGCATCCAGAAGCGCCCGACCATCACATCGTGATCGAGGGTAATACCCGCACTACTGTCCTGCGTCGCGTACGCCGCAAGCTTGTCCAAGAACGCGACCGCTTGGAAAAAATGGAGAAAAAAAGCAAGGGTTACGACAAGCAAGACATCGAAAACCAACGGAACCTAGTTAAGCAGTTGCGACAGATTGTTGACGACACCGAAAATCTGGTGGTATTTCCGATCAAAGCCAAGACCGCTGCTGAGCTCGAAGAGACCCTACCTCACCTTCATGGCGTGAGGCATATCAATCCGGCTCGGCCGTGGTCGCCGTATGCCAAGAACCTGTACGTCCTCGCGCGCTACCGGCAGCTTTTTGAGGAGCAGTACGGGCCAGGGCTTGACTTGCGCATCGAGGAAGTCTTGGTTAAAAAGCTGGCGGAATCCGTGTCGCTCAAGCCGACCGATGCGCGGCGCAACATCCAGGCGGCCGCCGCGTTCAGTCACTTCAAGTCCCACAATGAACACCGGATGCCCGCCGGCGAACACTTTGCCGATGAGGACCAATACTTCTTCGAGCTGATTTTGCAAAACGACTACCCACGCACGAAGTTCGGGTTCGAAAAAACCGACCTGCACCTCTCGCCCGAGATGGAAGAGGTGGTCTTTAAGTGGGCGTTTGAGCAGCCGCGGCCCGAAGGCAAGGACAATCCGAACAAATTCTACAAGGCCGAGAACATCCGGCTTTGGCAGCAGATGTACCGCTATGACGTGAAGACGGGGACGAAGTTCGCCGACGCGTTCGACGTTGAGGAGCCGGATTCCGCGCCGCAGATGGCCGAATTGGAAGCGGAATACCTGCAGCACAAAGCCCAGGTTTCGCCTCTGTATACAATCTCTTCGCTTTTGAAGAGCCTCAAGGTCTTGAAGATGGAGACTTTGATGTCGCAGGCGACGTCGCTGCGGCCGATGATCGTGGAGATGATCGCCCAGGGCGAAACCTACCTGAAGGTGATCGACGCAGTGACCGGAAAAGCGGCGGAAACGAAATAGCAGGGGATGAATGGCGGACAGACGCTGCGGCGAATGGCTGTGGTCAGAGAGTCGGGGCGTCCGCGCATGGCGCGAGCTTTGCTGCAAAATGACAAGGAAAACTGGAGATGCCAATGGACGGGCTTTTGGATCTGCTGAAAAGAGTTGCCGAGTTGAAACGTGCACCAAAGACAAGCAAGGGGAAGTACCCGGCTTTGAAATCTCCATACAAGCCCATCTTGCTACTAACCGTCCTGCGGCGTATTCAGCAAGGCAGGCAGCCTTATGTTACAAACACAATTGAATTTGACGCTTGCTTCCAGGACTTCGCCGCTCTATATGCCCGGTTATATGGCGAAAGCTCCAACATCGAATCGAAAGTCACCCAGGCATTCTGGTATTTGGGGAGCGGCAAGCCGAAGATGTGGCAGCTATGCGCAAAGCCTGGCATGCAAGAAACATTGGATACCTTGGTGAGTAGCCACGCCCAGGTTAAGACCGCTGGAAAACTCACAAAGTTGATTGAGGTAGCAAAGTTTGCCGACTCCGACTGGGCTTTGCTGAGCGATACCGACGTGCAGCAGGCTTTGATCTCTTTTCTGATTTCAGAGCACTTTCCGGATGTCCGTCGCGAAGTGGGGGTGCTTTAGGACTGCCGAAGTAGCAGAATGAACATAGAAGAATGGGAGGAATATCCAAGTGCTCGGACGCGTTGGAAGAGATCGTTGCACGCAATTACGCGGACTGCTACATAGTCAGCAGTCGAAGCTGAGGGAAGCCGAATCGCGGGATCCTCGCGATGCACAAGAAATAGCGAGCATCAAGCATGCGATCGAGATCACTAAACAAAAGTTGGCGGAACTTGAGTGTTGACGATGCCGGACCTGACCACGCACGGTCAATTGTCGACCAATGCGTTTACAGCGCTCGATAATTCTGAAGGAGGAAACACGTGGAGCAAACACTACAACGGCTAAGTGTTAGGGAGGAACCCTACCGGGGTCCAATTGCGGGCCAAGTCGTCTTCACAAAAAACATAGACCCGGATGACATAACTAACTACCTTGCAAATTCGTCCGCGGGCTTCGAGTTGTTTTCGCTTGATACAAAGCAACTAGCTGACGAGGATGTCGCTACCACTCGCGCAGTACTTAATGAGATCGCAGGGAAGGCGCAGTATGCAGGTCCTGTGAGCTCACTAGCCGCGCGCGTTGCACGAAAGCACAACAGCCAAGACGCCATACTGCGGGGATATGGATCAATTGTGCTGGTGCTCAACTACACATCCATTCAGAACGATGTAGCAGTGTTCAATGGCGACTTCAAGACACTTGGGTACAATCACATCCGCGACAAGAAGAGTGACGGCAGAATCAGAACGTTTCGGCCGCGAGAAGATCCTGCCGATCTAGCAAGAGAGCTGGATTCATACATGAACCCGCGGCCCCTGAGCACGGAGGCGATGTATGGGGCATATTTTGAGGCGAGGCTCTATCGTTCCCTGCGACCCATTGATGTCTCGGAGGTTTACTTCTTGGCAGGTGATAGTTCGGCTAAGGATGCGGCACACTTGCTTGAAGAGGCCTGGCTCGCCATGAAAGCGCCGGCGAAGAGCGGCGGTAGGTAGCGGCACCGATTGAAGTCGCAGGAGCCGTGACTGATCTGCTAATCGCCGCGCAACAGCCGGTGCCCAGCTATTCGCAGCCCTTTTGCGGCAAGCGCCCGCTCCCAACCCGCACGCATCCCAATATCTGATGGATGTTCGTACAAACCCCTCCTCTCCTCTTGCCGCGTCAGTCGCTCATATTTCGAACGCATGGGATCGTCCTTCGGAACGAATTCCTCTTTCCGGTGAAGTATCGGGGGGTTTTCGGCCTCCCGATACAAGCGCTGCCGCATTTTGAAGGCCCGCAAGTGTACCCACAACGAGCTTGCGAGTGCCGGGTGAGCATCGGTTTCGAACGCCGGATAAGAGAGATATGACACTGTGGGTTCGATGAAATGCAACTTCACGATGTTTGAGCCGTCGACGGTGCCGGTAAGCGCGCGAGCGCACCCTTCGTAGACGCGCAGTATGGGGGCCAAGCTGGAGAGCGCGCTCGTGTGCACATAGAGCGCGGTCGGCGTGATCTTTCCCACGCCAGAGCCGCGACATGCGCGTTCGACCTGTGCGCGGTCGCCCACCGAAAACAACAGGTCGTCAGCCAGCTCGCACGCGTGTTTGTAGTTTGAAAAGAACGCACGAAGATCCAGTTGGAGGGAGTCAGGGAGCACGCAGAACCTTGGCCGCCGGGAAAAACGACTGAGCGCCAGGTAGACGAGCAAGTCCTGTGCGCGTTGTGTGCGGATGTGTTCCCATTGCTCTGCACCGGTGACGCGCTGGAGAATCGCAAAAGCTCGCCGGATGCTGCCGATCGCTTCAGCAAGCCGGTGCCCCGAGGGCAATTCCGCATCGACGGGCAGGCGCCCTCGCGCAAGCAGAAACTGAATTAACTCCTCGAACAACGACCGATGAGCTTCGAAACGCTCATGGCTTCGCAGCAAGCGCGGGCGGGCTGCCGCCTGGCGGATGTGTGAAGCCACATAGGCGTACTTGAGCTCCTGATCCTTGAAGACGTAGAAGACTCCGGGAGAAGCTGCGACGCACGACTCACCGAGCGTGGTATCGATCCAATTCCGGAGCTCTTGCTGCTCATAGAGCTTCTGGAAGGTTCCCAGACGGGTGAGGTATCCGTCTGCGTACGGAAGTCGGATGCCGGAGTCTAGGTCTGAAGTGAGGCGCGCGGAAATGATGAGAAGCTTCCCGGCCAGCGACCAGGCGTCCGCCACTGTCTTTGCGCGTTCCGCGGTATCCTCGATCACGTTCACCACGTAGCCAAGATTGACCACGTCAGACTGTTGGCGATCGGCTAAAGGCGCAAAAAACGGATCCCATCCCGCGCAGGAGATGCCCTGCTCTCGTAAACGGCGAAGGTCATCACCCTGACCGCAACCGTAATCCAACACGGACGTCGCCGGGGTGATGAGGAAGTCCTGTATGGCGAAACGAATTGGTCGGGACAATTCAAACCGGCGCAATGCCGTTCGGTGCCGAGCTATTAGGGGATCCGCGTCTTCCATTGAAGCCGTCCCGTGGATGTTTAGTATCTACCGCAGTTTAGTGATCGCCTCGGCGACCCGCGCCCAATTCGCATCTTCAGTCATGTGACACCAGGAGAAGCGAAGAGCGCCCCGGATGGCGGACTCCGGAAGCCCCATCGCCTCAAGCACGTGGCTCGGGCTGTAGCTCTGCGACGTGCACGCCGACCCGTTCGAGATGGCTATCAGGTCCTTCAAGGCAACGATGACTGCCTCGGAATCAATGCCGTCGAATGAGATGTTCATAACGTGCGGCAGGACACGCGCTTGGTCACCGTTGAAGCGTGGTTTGAGCGGCGCAAGAGCATCGAGCGCGACGCGGCGATACTCTGCACATTTCTTATTACGGTCCCCGTGCTCTTTGATGGCGAGTTCGGCCGCAAGTCCCAGACCGACAATGAGGGGAACCGGAAGCGTACCCGGGCGTAAGCCCCGTTCCTGGCCGCCTCCGTAGAACAGAGGCATGAGTGGTGGACGTTCAAACCGGCGACGACGAGTGATCAGCGCACCCACACCTTTCGGAGCGTAGAGTTTGTGTCCGCTCACGCTCATAAGGTCGATGCGGGAGTTGCGCAGCGCCGGCAGTTCCTTCCCGAACCCCTGTGCGGCATCAACGTGAAGATATGCAGGATGGCCGGCGAGAAGTTCGCAAATTTCGGCTAAAGGTTGCACTACGCCCGTTTCGTTGTTCACGTGCATGACGGATACGAGGAGGGTTTCTTCTCTTAGAGCTGCGTGCACCGCAGTCGGATCAATCCAGCCGTCCGCAGTCGGCGGGACAAGCGTCACCGCAAACCCGGACTTCGCGAGATTCTCCAGCGGTTCAAGGACGGCTTTGTGCTCGATCGCAGTTGAAACGATGTGGCGGCGCCCGGTCGCCTCCCCATGGGACCGCAAGCCCAGGATCGCGAGGTTGTTGCTTTCCGTGGCGCCACTCGTGAAAACCACTTCGTCACGGTCCGCAGCGACAACCGCCGCGATCTGATCGCGCGCGCGTTGGACGGCTTGTTTGGCGCGCTGTCCAAACTCATGCGTGCGGCTGCCCGCATTGCCAAACTCTTCTTCCATGAAATGAAGGACGGCTTCGCGAACCCGTGAATCAATCGGGCTCGTTGCGTTACAATCCAAGTACACGGACATATTCGCGTCTTCCTCTGCGTGGCCTTTCGAAGCGACCACATACAACCATATACGACCGTAGCATGTTCGTTGTTTTTTCTGTGTTGTTCGTTAAAATGATAACGTACAATTCAGATGAACTCACGCTCGGGGGCATCAATGGGTCGCTTCGGTTACACATTTCCCGCCATTCGCGGCATTCAAGCCGGCCGCGAATACTACGTCTCAATGTGCCCGCTGAGACTCATACCCAGGATATTCCTGTTCGACGAAGAAGAGCTCGTGCCCGAATTGCGCGCGCAGCGGACGCTGAACAAAAACCGGATTCCCGAGATCGCGCGCTACATCCTCAATAATCGGCGTGATTACGTGTTCTCTGCACTTACTGCGTCAATTGACGCGGAGGTCCGCTTCGAGCCGATAGGTGAAGGCGATGAGGGAACGCGGGTTGGCGTGCTCCACGTGCCCATGTCCGCCCGATTCATTATCAATGACGGCCAGCACCGGCGGGCGGCTATCGATCTTGCGCTCAAAGAGAAGCCCGAACTCGCCCATGAAAGCATTGCCGTCGTGTTCTTTCTCGACATCGCGCTTGAGCGGTCACAGCAGATGTTCGCCGACCTGAATCGCTACGCCGTACGACCGTCGAAGTCGATCGGCGTACTCTACGACCATCGCGATGAAATGGCCAAGCTCGCCAAGCTCGTCGTACTGCGTTCGAAGCTCTTTCGCGATGTGGTGGAGATGGAGCGTAGCACGCTCGCCGTGCGTTCGCGGAAGCTCTTCACCCTGAGTGCTGTCTATGCGGGTACGAAGGCGCTCCTTGGCCGCACGGGGGTTGGTTCGCCAGAGGAACGCACAGAACAGGCGATCACGTTCTGGGACGAAGTGGGCCAGCATTTCCCGGAATGGCAGCTTGTCATCGATCGCAAGATCAGTGCTGGGGAAGTAAGGCAAGGGTTCATCCACTCGCACGCAATCGTGCTCCAGGCCTTGGGCCGGATCGGCAATTCTTTGGTCAAGGCGCCGGGGAACCAGTGGAAGAGCAGGTTGAAGCGCCTGCGCAAGCTAGACTGGTCGCGGTCCAATGCCAAGGATTGGGAAGGAAGGGCTTTGATCGGCGGTCGGGTCTCTAAGTCCGAGCATAACGTGGTCCTCACCGCCAATCTGATGAAGCGGTGCCTGGGGATGGACCTCACGCCGGAGGAACAGCGCGTAGAAGATGCATTCTTGAGGGGAGAATATGAGTCAGCGTCACAACCGTCCACGCTCGCAGTTTGACGAGCGCGGACTTTCCGAAGCGATCGAGCTCCTCATTGCAGAGGTTCAGGATCTTTACCTATCCGACTCCGCGCCCTGGATCGTGGGCTACAGCGGCGGCAAGGATTCCACCGCCACCCTGCAGCTTGTCTGGCAGGCCATCGCGCGCCTTGCGCCCGAGGCGCGCACGAAACCAATCCACGTGATCAGTACGGACACCTTGGTTGAAAATCCGATCGTCGCTGCTTGGGTGACGCGGTCCCTGGAGAGTATGCGCGAAAGCGCTGCCCGTTCCGGCCTGCCAATCATCCCTCACCGGCTGACGCCGGAAGTCGCAGATTCGTTCTGGGTCAATCTGATCGGCCGCGGCTATCCCGCGCCTCGGCACAAGTTTCGTTGGTGCACCGAACGGCTGAAGATCAAGCCCTCCAATGCTTTTATCACGAGCATAGCGCGCGAAAGCGGTGAGGCAATCCTCGTGCTCGGTATCCGCAAGGCGGAAAGCGCCGCGCGTACGCGGGTTATGGAGCGACTGGAGCGCGACCGAGTCCGCGACCGACTGAGCCCCAATGCGAGCCTGCCGAATTGTCTCGTCTACAGCCCGATCGAGGCCTGGTCGAACGACGACGTATGGGTCTTTCTTATGCAGGTCGAAAATCCTTGGAGCTACCCAAATAAAGACCTGCTCACCATGTACCAGGGAGCTTCGCCCGACGGGGAGTGCCCACTCGTCGTCGACATGAGCACGCCGAGCTGCGGTGACAGTCGGTTCGGCTGCTGGGTCTGCACGCTCGTTGACCAGGACAAGTCGATGCATGCGATGATCCAGAACGACGAAGAAAAAGAGTGGATGCTGCCGCTGCTTGAGCTCCGAAACGAACTCGACGTGGCGGACGACCGCCCCCTCCGGGACTTCCGCCGGATGAGCGGACTTGTGCAGATATTCCACGACCGACCGATCCCGGGACCATATAAGCAGTCCGCGCGGGAACAGTGGCTCCGTCGGGTGCTCGAAGCGCAACTTTGGATTAGGGAACACGGCCCTTCGCATGCGCGGGACATCGAGTTGATTTCCTTGAAGGAGCTTCATGAGATTCGTCGGATGTGGGTGGTCGAAAAACACGAGATAGAAGACACCCTGCCCCGAATTTACTCGGAGGTAATGCGAACACCGTTCCCTGGAGGCGTACTCGACGACAATCTGCCCTTAACTGGCGACGACATGGCTGTTCTCGCACAGATTTGTTTAGGAGAGCCACTCCTCTATGAACTCACCCGTGAACTTCTCGACGTCGAGCGTCGATATAAGGCGAGCGCGCGCCGCGCTGGCCTCTTCGATGCCCTTGAAGACGCGTTGAGCCGAAGCTCATACACCGACGAAAAGGATGCGACCGACAGGGCGTTGCGAGAGCGCGATGCGCGGAATGCCGCCCGTTCCGGGAGCTATGCGCAGTTGTCACCCTCCGAAGCCGTTCCGGAGGCGTAAGCTGCAGAGAGACAAATGACCTTCGACGAACTCGTGCTCCACAATTTCAGCCTATATCGCGGCCGGCAGGAGATCACGCTCACTCCGCGCATTGGCAAACCAATCATTCTCTTTGGCGGTCTCAATGGTTCGGGTAAGACGACGATCCTCGATGCCCTCCAACTCGTTCTTTACGGGAAGTTCGCCCGCTGTTCGAACCGAGGCACCGCTTCCTATGACCGTTTTCTCCGCGACTGCATTCACCGCGACGTTGATCCCACGACCGGCGCAGCCATCGAATTGCAGTTCCGGCATACGGCGGCAGGAAGCGAACATACCTACCGTATCCACCGCTCCTGGTCATGCGGCACCAATGGCGTGCGTGAGCGCTTCGAGGTCTTGCTCGACGGCAATATCGATTCCGTGCTCAGCGAGACGTGGCCGGAGCATGTTGACGGTTTTCTCCCGGCGCGCTTGGCTCACCTCTTCTTCTTCGATGGGGAGAAGATTGAGGGGCTTGCAGATTTCGAAAGTTCATCCGACCTCTTGCGAACCGCTATCCATTCTGTGCTTGGCCTCGATGTGGTGGACCGCTTGGCCACTGATCTCGTAACGCTTGAACGCCGTAAGCGGGTTGCTCTGAAGAACACGCAGGAACGTATTGAGATCGAACAACTTCAAATGGAGTTGGAGCGCTTCGACCAGGAGTTGGGGGCGGTACTTCAGGAGCGCGCCGCGGCGCAGAACGAGCTCGACCTGAAAGCCAAGCGCCTGCACGAAGCGAGAATCCGATTCGAGCGAGAAGGCGGAGAGTCCTACCAGCGACGCGCGGAAATCGAAGCCGAGCGGCAATCCGCGCTGCATAAGCTCCGGGCAGTTCAAGACGAGCTTCGCGAGCTTGCCGAAGGTGCCGGGCCGCTGCTTCTCGTTACGTCTGCGCTCGAGCGCATCATGGCGCAAGACAAGGCCGAAGATGCGGCGAACCGAGCCGCAGCAATGACGAAGGTCCTTTCTGATCGTGATGCGCGCCTTCTCCAGGAGCTAAAGAGAAGCAAGTTCACCAAAATCGCGATCAAGACAATTGAAGCCATTCTAGGGGAAGATCGAATACGATTTGCCCGATCGACAAAAGGTAAGACGTACCTTGAACTTGGCGCCAATGGACGGCAGTCGCTGCAGTTCTTGCGCTCAGCCCTTTTGCCGACGACCCGTGCGCGCATACAGAAGCTTGTGGCAGAGGCAAGGTGCCTGTCCGGTGATCTGGTGAACGCCGAGCGTGCGCTGTCCAATGTGCCGAATGAGGACTCGATGCTGCAGCTTTTCGAACAGCGGCAGCGTGAGGAAACGGCGGCTCTCGAAGCACAGGTCCGGGTCACCTCCTTACAAACCGAAGCCGACCGGCGGCAGCGGCTACGCGACCAGTTGCAGCAGAAGATGATCCGGGCGATCGAAGAGCAGGTTGACAGCGATTTCGACAGGGAAGATGTCGCCCGGACGATTACCCATTCCGAGCGAGTCAGAATTATATTGCAGAACTTCCGGGAAGAGATCGCCCGCAATCACGTGCTGCGAATCCAGGGACTCGTCCTAGATAGCTTTCACCAGTTGCTCCGGAAGCGAACACTGGTCTCTGGTCTCACCATTGATCCACAAGAATTCGTTGTGCGTCTGCTAAACGGCAACGAGAAGCCGCTCGCCCCCGACCGGCTTGCGGCTGGCGAGCGGCAACTCCTTGCAGTCTCCTTACTGTGGGGGCTGGCCCGCGCTTCTGGCCGTCCGCTGCCGGTCGTGACTGATACGCCGCTTGGCCGCCTCGACGCGACCCACAGGACGCACCTAGTCGAACGATATTTTCCGCACGCCAGCCATCAGATGCTCCTCCTCTCGACCGATGAGGAGATCAATGAAACTTATTACGAAAAACTAAAGCCCTGGATCAGCCACTGCTATCGCCTGACGTTCCACGAGGACACCGGAAGCACGGTGGTGAGCCCGGGATATTTCTGGTAGCAAGGGAGCGCGGTACTTATGGCACTTGATCACATACGACTATCGAATCAGGCGAAGGATCAACTGACCCGGCTTAAGCGTTCAACTGGGATCAAGAATTGGAATGTGTTGTCCCGTTGGGCATTCTGCGCGTCGCTCGCCGACAAAGGTTCTCCTAGTCCCGCGAAGATTGCGACGGACAGCAGCGTGGAGATGTCTTGGAAGGTGTTCGGCGGTGAATACCAGGACGTGTACCTGGCGTTGCTCAAGGAGCGCTGCGAGCGGGACGGGGTGGGCACTTCGCCGGACACTCTCACGCAGCAATTCAAACTGCATCTCCACCGCGGAATTGGGTATCTTGCAAGCGACCGCAGGATCAAAGACATATCTGGGCTGTTCGGTCGAATTGATCGCATGCTCAATGCCGGAAAGGACGAGAATTCTCGTGTAGATGGGAGCCAAGAACCCTCCTCTATCGAAAGCTAGAGGTTTCTTGCAGGCGCTGAAGCATGGTGAGTTGCGCCGACGGCTCCGCTGATCATCCAGCGACCGCCGGCAGCATCTGCGTACTTATTCGGTACGACTTGGTGGCGAGGGAGGCACCGTGTTGCGTCTGATGAGTTCGTTGATAACCTCCTCTCGAATTCGCACGCATCTTCCTATCCGTACTATTTCTATTTTGCGCTGCCAGACCCAGGAGCGAATGGTGGGGAGGCTTATGGAAAGTCGATCTGCAGCTTCCTGCAGCGTTAGCAGCTTCATAGGGTACTCTCCTGTTTTGTGCAGAATCGTCACATTTGTTTTCGCAATTTCATGGTGACGATCGTTCAGACGATCAAGCTTGCATACCGAGCCAGGGTTTGCCATAATGCAGTTGCTGTCGAAGTCAGAACAACGATTCCGCCAGCGGGCATAACTCAGACGGAATCCAAACCCGACGAGCTCAATACCCGACGAACCCATACACGACGGTTGTAAGAAATCGAATAGAAGTGGAGAGGCCGTAGCAGCATAGGAGACGGCCTCTATAATTTTTTGGAATCAAATCTCGCTTCCTCATCCAATCGCGTCGTCAATTCCCCAGTTGCACTTACCACAGCCATGACAGACTGCAACGCCATGAGTGCCGGTGTCGTCAACTTCGCGTCTTCGGACAAGACCGGATTACGCGGCCGCTCGCTTGCCAAGCGCTGCGCCCCTAGATGGCTGTTTCTTCGCAGTCCTCCGCATCTTCGCAAACCGATCTGGACAGACTAGGAGTGGGGCAATGCGCCCGGTCTCGGCGTTATAGAAGCCACCGTGGTATGAGATCTGGCCGTACCGCAGCAATCGAGCAAGCATGGCGAGCGAACTGACTGCCAGTGTCTGATTGATGAACGGCTCCTGCCGATCCAGCGCCTCCACGGCCGAACAACTTGGAAGCGGGCTTTCCCCGAGCGTCGAATCAGCAATCTCCGGATAAAGCTCGAAAACAGTCGGAAGGCGCGTCTCCTGTGCGCGTGCGGAGACTGTCCTATCCCTGGGCTGTCCGAGGACGTACTGCCCGCTTGAGGCGTTGTTTCCGAGGTCGAGGTGATATGCCGGCGCCCGGAACTTCTTGAATGACTCGGCAATCTGATGGCGGGCCTTCCTGGTATCAACGCAACTGATCAGCAGATCGCACTCCGGCTCCGCGGCCGTACCCTCCCCAAAGGCGTGCGGGATCGCCTTCCAGCCGAAGCCCCAGAACATGTTGATACGGCCGACCAGGCACATGGCTTTGTTCGAACCGATATCGACGTGGGAGAAAGGCTGACGGACGACGTTCACTTCGGACACCGTGTCTGGGTCCATGACAGTGACGATAAGGCCTGGTTGACCCCAGGCGCGCAGGGCCTGCTCTAGGAATGGGAGTTGGAGCAGGACCGCGCTCCCGCTCCCGCCGGCGCCAACGAGCAGAACGCGCAGCGGGCGGGTGCTGCCCATCAGGCGGGAATGAAGGTGATGAACCGTTTGCATTTTCTGCTCCCTTCGCTATTTCTGGCAGCGGCGTATGAACTGCAGGAGGTTCTCGTGTGCGGTGACCAGATACTGATCCGGAAAAGCATCTCTGCCGAGGACGCTTGTCCACATCGGGATGATGCCACCTTTATATGAGGTCAGCCGCACGGCACCGGCGGGGTGAGTGAAGGCGCTTTCAAAGAAGCCTTGTTCCCACGCCGCCGTGATCGAGGACGACACCTCTGCGGTTGGCACACGCATGCTGCCAGCGCAAACTGAGCCGTCCTCGTAGGTGTTCCAGTACGGTGCGCTCATCAACGGAGTGCCGCTGGTGGGTCTTTCATTCCCCGGCAATGCCCGGACCGAAAGCTGTCTCGCTGTGGCGACGAACACAAGGGCAGGGTGCGGAAACATACCGCCCGATAGCGCGTTCGCCTCTTTGTCCGTGGCCGACTCGAAAAACATGGGGCGTGCAGCAGCCGGACACCACCAGGCGACCAAATCGTCCGTGAGACACAGAACATTGCTCGGCAGAACCTCGATCTCACGCGCTACCTTCTGATTCAAGAGTTCCCAGAGGCTTTTCACGAACTCTGCACTGAGCGCTTCCGGCGGGCCATAGTGAGGCCTTCCCTGCGCGTCGCGCAGCACATCGTGCACGGTGACGTAGGCATGGGTTCCCGTGTAGATCATCACGGCCTTACGCAGCTCGACCGCTGAGTTGCCCCCGATTTCGATGTCGGTGTTCATTCTCTTTCTCCTCGGCGGCGGTCCACTGCCTCCAGTTCTCTGCCAGGCTGGCCACCTCCAACGCAATCTCAAAGTTGATCCTGAGAATCCTCCACGCCTCATGCATCTCCTGGGGTTGGGAGGAATCAACTTTCAGGTCCACCACGGGCGGCGATGAGCATTGGCTCCAGTTCTCAAGCTCTTCGTTCACTGTGGCGACAATGGCATCCTGATCGTCCAACGACAGAACCGCCACCGGGACAGGTCGAAGATAGTCGTATCCCTCCTCCTCCGGGTCTTGCTTCAGGCGTTTATCGATTGGAATGCGAGTCAGCGCATACATGCGGAGAAGTGACCTGATCCACACCCCGAACCGGCCGTCGGCGTGCGCACGCAGAATGCGCAGGCTGTGCCGGATCGAAACGCGCTTCTTGCGCCCATCCGCAATGAATACTGGAGTGCAGCCATCGAGGTCGGGGATTTCGAACTCGTCCCCTGCACCGCCCTCCTCTTCACGAGACTCACTGGCCCACTCCTTCATCTGTTCCACGCTAGCCGCTGCATCGTCGAGATCCCATGATCCAAGTGAGCGAACCAGCGTGTATGCAAGGAGCTGGTAAAACGCTGCACCCAGGCCCGGCGCCTGCCCTTCGAGCGCCGTTAGCGGAGCCCGGCAAACGAGCTGTCCAAGATGCCAGTGCTGCACCGAGATGTGTAGCTTTGGGTCGTCTCCGCCCCGGATCGCAACGGAGAAGTCGCTGAACTCTTCCTCAATCCGCGAGAGGCCATGCAGAAAACACCAGCGCCTCAGGGACTCGTCAATGAACGCAAGTGGATCGGCTTTGCTCTTCTCCCAACTTCGGGTCGTAGCCAGCCCTTCCTCCACCAGATTCTGGCAGAGCTTAAAGAGGAGCTTCTTCCCGGTGTAGAAGCTGTATTGGCTGTGAACCTCGTCTAACGGGGGAAGCGAGGCAGGGCCGCCGGGGGCAAGCAGCCCTACGCGAGTGGCAGGAGAAACTCTGGCGGTGGTCGCAGCATTCGGGAGGTCTGCCGCTGGTTTTGAACGACGGCCGTGTACACCCCCTTGGACAGCCGCTGACTTGTTGGGCATTTGCAGAACCTCGCGAAAGCATGACTTTCCGCGCTCTCGTTCAGACCGCTCTGCTTTGCACGTAACGCATTACAGAGCGGCTGACGGCTGCGCAGACGGTCCCTTCTGGGCGCTACTCGGGGGCGCATTGGCCTAGCCTTTGCTTCCGATTGATCGCTGAATGGTGTAGCGGAGAAAACGACCGGTTGTCTCGGGTCCAACGATGGTGGCCGTCGACATCTCCGGATACTGGAAGGTCAGGAACTCGCGGACCGCTTCCGGCGTGAGCTCCGAATTAGGATCTGGGATTATTCGGCCTCCGAAGGCGAACTGTCTTTCCATTTGCGCGACTTCAATGGGCATAGAAATAGATCTCTCCTAAGCTGCTCCCTCGATGAAGAGGTGACAGCGAACTGGAATGTTTGTGGGCTGTATGGCCAGGAAGGACACGTGGGCGCTCAATTACGAGGCAGCACCCACTTCGAGCGACGGTGCCGCAGGCATAGAGGCGGCTTCGGCGCACGAATCATCTTCTTCTGTTTCCGTCTGGTTCTCCTCTGCACGAGAGGCGTCGAAGAGGCTCGGAGGTGCACTGGGCTCGGGCTTCTTTTCCTCTGCCGGCGCTGCCGCAGCTGTAGCCGGCTTGCCGCCAGTTGTGGCTTGGCCGGACTTCTTCTTCGCTGCTGCGACTGCGGCCTTGGCAGCTTCCTTGGCCTCTTCTTCGGCGGCCTTCACTGTCTTCACCATCTCATTGATCGAACCCTCGATCGTGAGCTGGCTGCCGACATACTGCAAAAGTGCCTGGTGCAGTCCTGCGTCCAGCTCTTCCGCAGACTGTGCCTTGAGCGTCAGCGCGCCAGAGAGGGCCTTGACCGCCGCTTCCTTGATGGAGCCAAACTCTTCGGCCTTCTCGTCGGTGACCTTCGGCATGATGGTGAGAACGATGGAGTCGCCGTTGGCAGGCACGGCGACACTCAGAGAGACGGTGCGATTACGTAACAGCGGTAGCAATTCAACGAACATACTGGGCTGCTCCTTTGGGCAGATAGAGGAACGTTCTCAATGCGGTTTTTAAATTACATGTCATGTTTTTTTGCTATAAAACTTGACATCTCGTAGCGGCGAGAGTGATATTGTCTCCATGGCCACGCCTGACTCCGCCACTCGAAAAAGACCCATCACGGCATCGATCCGGCAGCGGATTGAACGCGGCGGCGAGCGTTTATGGCGGCTGGATGACTTTCGTGACTTTCCGTTTACGGCTGTCGCGCAGGCTCTCTCTCGCCTGACCCGAGATGGGGCGATCGAGCGACTTAGCAAGGGCGTGTACTACCGGAACCGACAGACAGTCTTAGGCAAGAGTCGGCCCAATCCAGCCGCAATGCAGAAGCTCGCTTCCCCCAAGAAGACGGTCTTCCCGTCTGGCATCGCTGCCGCCAATCTATTGGGATTTACGACGCAGACGGCAAAGCGGGCGGAACTTGCCACAAGCGGTCTCAGTCTTCCGAGGAAACTCGTCGGCAGTGACGCCTTGATTCACACCAGGAGACCCGAAGCATGGGCCAGTCTGACGGATATCGATGCAGCTCTCCTCGATTTCCTAAGACAGGCGGGGCGATCCAGCGAGCTTTCGCCTGAGGAAACCGTCAGCAAACTAAAGGCTCTGTTCGCAGAGCGAGGTCGATTCGAACGCTTGCTGAAAGTCGCTGCTACCGAGCCTCCACGAGTCCGTGCAATCTTGGGGGCGGTCGGTGAACAGATCGGGAAAGCTCCCAGAACTCTACAGCGGCTGCGAGCTTCTCTGAACCCGTTCTCCAGATTCGATTTTGGTGTTCTGAGTGCATTGCCGAATGCGCGGGCTTGGCAAGCCAAGGAGAAACGTTAGATGCGGTTGTTCGAACATGCCGATTACGAGCAGGCAATCCTTCAGGCAGCGGAACACTTCCGCGGCCGAGGCCTGCGCCCTGCGATCATCGAGAAGGACTACCTCGTCACAGAGGCCTTGCGAGTGATAGCAGCTACGGGTGGCGACAGAGTGATTTTCAAGGGTGGCACCAGTTTGTCGAAGGGTTGGAACCTGATCCAACGCTTCTCCGAGGATATAGGTGCGCCGTGACGGCGCGGGAGGATTATTGTGACTTAGATATTGCCTCCCAAACTTGCTGATCTTCTTCCGGCGGCTGCAATGCCGCCCCTCTGCAGAGAGCAGTAGATGGAAGGGGGCCGCAAAGCTCTATCGGGTGTCGCCGGTGGGGTGTCATAAGCAGAGCGGCCTTAACTGTACCGGATGCGCCCATCGGCGTAGGTCGGGCTACCGCAGTGCCCATGGTGAGATAACGAAGTGAGCATCGGACGCCTCTTTATCCGAGAACGTCTCCGAGTCGCGCGATGGCGTGGGAGGCAATGTAACGTGAACAGAACTGGCGCGGCTCGATGTTCCTCGCTGGTGGATGCGATCATCGCATTCGAGATGGGAACAGCTCTCCTCGGCCCATCTCCAGAGTTGCAAGGGGCATAGCTCGCTGCCTAACGGCACTAAGGTTGAAGATCGGAACACGGGAACTCGGCTCGCCTGCCCAGCTCGGAACTGGGCTAGCCGCGACGACCGGAAACGGACGAGACCGAGGACGGAGCTTTCGTAGTAGTCCGAGCATGGGAAAGCCATGCACATGGCGAAGGGAAGCAGGAAGACGATGGACTTGTATGACGGAGGAATGATCCATGGACATGGATCGTCAGGCTGATGAGGCCTGGATACTCAGCGTTCAAAGCAAACTCTATCAGTGGAGTCAGGCAAATCCTGGCGACCAGTGGCGAGATATGTGGGGTTGGTTAACCGACATCCGCACTCTTCGCTGCGCTTGGCAGCGCGTAGCTTCTAATCGAGGCGCACGCACCGCCGGGGTCGACAGGATGACCGTGGGGCACATTCGCGCCAACCGTGGTGAGCAACGTTTTCTGGAAAAGCTTCAAGCTGAACTGCGCTCCGGCGCATATCGGCCCAGCCCATCCAGGCGCATTCTCATCCCCAAGACCGGAAAACCAGGACAATTCCGCCCCCTGGGTATTCCCACGATCAAGGATCGCGTCGCTCAAGGCGCGGTCAAACTCTTGTTGGAGCCTATCTTCGAAGCGCAGTTTTGGCACGTCTCTTACGGGTTTCGGCCCGGACGAAACAGCCATGGCGCTTTGGAGCACCTCCGCCGAGCTGCCCTGCCGCAGAAACGCGACCAGGACAAACGACGGAGCCGGTTGCCGTACCCATGGGTTATCGAGGGCGACATCAAAGGCTGTTTCGACCATATTTCGCACTACCACCTTATGAATCGTATTCGCGCACGCGTAGGCGATCATCGGGTGACGCGGCTGGTCGGGCTGTTTTTGAAAGCCGGCGTACTGGCAGAGGATCAGTTCCTCCGCACAGACAATGGGACGCCCCAAGGCGGTATCATCTCACCTTTGCTATCCAACATTGTGCTCAGCGCAATCGAGGAACGCTACGAGAGGTGGGTCGATCACCGCGCGAAACTCTATTCTTGTCGCACAAGTGACGGGGTTACGGCAGCAAGAAGCGCGCGGAGCGCCGATCGGAAAGCTGGTCGGTGCGTGTTCTTGCCCGTGCGCTACGCCGACGATTTCATCCTGCTCGTGGCAGGCACAAAGGAGGACGCCCTGGCGGAGAAATCTGCCCTGGCCGACTACTTGCTTGAGACCACAGGCCTGGAGTTGTCGCCGGAAAAGACGAAGGTTACAGCTTTGACGGACGGATTCGAATTTCTCGGATTCCGGTTCGGCGCGCATTGGAACAAATGCTATGGCTTCGGCACACGCGTTGAAGTTCCAAAGGCAAAGGCCGCTGACCTACGTCACCGGGTCAAGCAACTGACAGGGCGTGACACTACCCTCGTCAGCCTTGGCGAAAAGCTCAAAGAGATCAATCCCATCCTTCGCGGGTGGGCGAATTATTACCGCTACTGCGCTTACGCCGGTGATGTATTTACCAGCCTCGACTGGTATATCGGAGACCGAATATGGCACTGGTTGCGGTATAAACGCCCGAAAGCGTCAGCGCACGAGATACTGGCCTCTCGTAGGCCTAGTCAGATTCGGCGCACGCGCAAGGTATGGCAGGACGGATCGACAGAGCAGTTTCTGCTCTCACTGATCCCGGTCTGCCGGTATCGCCTAGCCTGGACGGGGAAGCCTAACTTCGCAACGTCTTCTGGAGAGCCGGATGCGGAACGAAAGTCGCAAGTCCGGTTCGGGAAGAGGCGGTGAGAAACCGGTCGCCAAGAAGCGATACGGCGCTTGCCGCCTACTTTACACATCTTCCTCGACCCGATCGCTTTCGATCCACCGCTGGGCAAGCGCGGGATTGACCGGGAGTTGAAGAAATTGCGTGACGCAGTTGGCGCCCATCCCGCCTTGACCTTCACGGAAAAAGAAAGTCAAACGATTGGCGGCTTCGGACGAAACGATCGATTCTCCTATCAGCAACACTTCGGAGGCCCCGGCGAGGTCGCCAATCGCGTGCTCGTAGAGGCCGGCACTGCCAGCGGCCGGGAACCAACCTCCGTCGTGGAATTGCGATCGTTCCTGGCAGAGTTCTTGAACGAAAAAGGCGTGTCGCTGGGAGCCGAGGACGAGAGCTCCTTCTCAATGCGCTTGCTCCACTTTCGACGGACCTTTGTTGAAAAGATGTTCGCAATTCACGGCAAGGTTGAGATTCTCAAGCGCGATCAGCGCCCCATCGGCAGCTATGCCCGTCATTACTATGACCTGTTCCAACTGGCACGAAAGCAGGAGGTTCTCGATATGCTACGTGACGAGGAATATGCGGCGATCAAGGCTGATTACGACAAGATCAGCCGCCAGCATTTTGAACGAAGCTACTTCTATCCAGACAAAATGAGCTTTGCCAACAGCGATGCGTTGTTTCCGCCAGCGGATCTGTCAACAAGGCTTAAAGCCGAGTACGACGCTCAATGTCGAATGCTGTGCTACGGATCGTACCCGTCCTGGGAGGAAGTATTGGATCAATTCCTGGAGCTACGAAAAGTCCTTTAGGCAGGCAACATCCGGCGTTGTACAGATGCAGCCTCGCGTCCCGGAAGAGTTGCTCTGCGCATTTGACACGGTTGCGTCGCGCTGCCCCCGGAAGCGGTGGCTTAGTCGGCCGGTGATCCTGAGACCATGAGGATGACACCGAGACATTTGACTGTGTGGACGTTGAAACCCTGTGCATGGACGCGTAGGTACCGCAACGATTCATCGAAGGTCTTGGCCGCGATGAGCACCGTCCGTGAATGCGGCTGGCCGCCAGCAGGTGGAAGATCATCTTCGTCATCGGCTAGGAGAGGTGGTTCGCGGAATTCATAGAGCAGGGCCTCGCATCCGCCGTGAGGCCCTGGCTGGAACATCTTTCTGCTTTTGTTTTTCCCCATTGGATTTTCCTTACTGAGTAGTTCTTCTGGCTGGTTTTGGTTGTGGAGGCGGCAGCCTGCGCTGCACTGATCGTTGTGCAGGGTGAGCGATACTGCTACCATCCCCGATGGAAGGAGTAAGCCTATACATGGATACTGCACAGATTCTTGCCGACCTTCGCGCCCAGCGTGGTCGCATCGACAACGCTATTACCGCACTGGAAGCACTCGACGGGAGAGAGCCTCGTGATAAGGCCGCCACAGATGACATTGTGAAGAAGGCTGGCCAAAAGGTTCGCCGCACGTTGAGCGCCGCTGCGAGGAAGAAGATCGCCGCGGCGCAGAAGGCACGTTGGGCTGCGAAGAAAGCAACCAAGCCTGAGCCTGCTACGAAAGACGCTGCTCCGAAGAAGGCGCTGGCCAATGCTGCCAAGCGAGTGATCAACGCGGAGAGCCGCAAGAAGATGGCCGAGTCACAGAAGAAGCGGAGGGCGAAGAAGAAGTCCGCGGCCAAGGGCGCAGCGAAGAAGGCTATGGCTGTTCCGGTCGCTACTGCTGCGGCGGCAGCTCCCAAGGGGTAGCAAAACTTTCGGGGGCGCGCATGCGCCCCCTGCGTACCCATTTCGCATCACCGATGCCGACTTTCGGTAGTTACCTGAGATTCGCCTCGTCAGCGAAGCGAGTCAGGCAGGCGGTATATCAACCTCAGCGCAGTCGGCCATCCCGCTTCGATGAATATGTCGAGACAAACAACGAGCCTGTCTCGCCGAGCTTTATCTCGGAAGATGTGATCGTGGTCCGCCAGGCAACGGCTGACGATTCTGACCAACACGTCGACTCCCAGCTGTTCTCCCTGGAATCCATGCTTTTGCCCGCTGACTGTCAACGCATGCGTGAAGAGGTCGAAGCAAAGAGCGGGATCGCCCGCAAGCATATAGTCGAGCAGCTGTATCAACTCGTAAACGGTAAGAGGTACGGCAATGTCGCCAAAACGCTTGAGCATCGGCTCGACGTCGTGTACAAAGCTTCCCTTGCCGGCATCGGTCAGAATCGGAGAGGCGTTGTCGATGTTGGTTTCACGGAAAGCCCCGGAACCGTAGAAGAGCGACGCGCAGGCATACTCCAGGCACTTTGCATACTTCATGCCTTCCGCTTGTTTTTCTTTCTGAGTCTTGGAATTGAGAGAGCGATAACCTTCGAGAGCTACGGCAGCATGATCAACCACTCTCCTTAGCAGCTCCTGCACACGACGGCGCGCAGCAATGAAATCGGGCGCGTCGGAATCATAGCCCTGACAAACCGCCTGTCGGACGTAGAAGAGCGCGTTTCGGATCTGATCTTCGTACACGAGAGGGGCAGCTGCCCACCGGAATAGCTCATCGCGGGACTTCTTTTGATCATTCCAAACGTAAAGGCCAGCCAACACCTCGGCGGTCACCTTCCAAAGAGAGGCTCTAGGGTCCCGATCTCTGTCGCCCTTTGGCAATTCATATGGGAACCTCTCCAGTACACGTAGCACCATCGATTCCACACGCTTGGGATCATGATTGCGCAGTCTGGCGAGACAGGTTGCGCAGAGCTGGGCCAGAACGAAGGGTGTCTGTTCGTCCTTTGTAGCAGACTCGGCGAGCTTCCACACTTTTGCGGGCACCAGGTTGAAGACTGTCGCGAGATTCCGCGCAACATCCACTCTGATCGCAGGATCAGGATCGGATGCCAGCTCTTCCACCCGCTTGATGGCCTTCTTCGCTGCAGGAGGATGCTGGGCCAACATGTAGAGCTGGACAACAGCCAACTCTCTAATCGAATCGCGTGCGTTGCGAACGTCGTCTTCCGAAAACGACAAAGCTATTTCGAGACTTACCTGAAGATCCGCCTCGGTAATGACCGCCTTCGTCCTCTGCGCTGATTCGAGAACGGCCAGATTGCCATTACTGAGCATCTGTCGTGCGCGTGCGATGATGTGTTCATCGGCATGGTTCGCCTCGGCGGTCGCTATGGCATCGCTGAGCTTCCTCAATACGTCAACCGCCGTGGGAAAATCTTCGATCTGAGGTCTCGGGAGGTTGCCGAGCCCCACCTTCGCGTTAATCTCATCAATCAAGCTGAGCAACGTGGAATTTGCCGGAGCTTCGACATCAACCCCATTGTCTTGGAGCTGCTCAAGAAAGCCGTATTCGACGGCACCTCCATGAATCGAAAGTGGCCGGTGATTCAGGGCAGGCGGCTCGCCCTCTTTCGGAGTAGCAAGAGCACGGGCCTGGTCTGTGACGAGATTTTGTTCGCCGATCGTCTGGAACAATATTTCAAGGCTCGCCTGACGCACCGACTGGTAAACAGGATCTCCCACTCCGTAGGTGAAGACGCTCTCCTCAAAAGTTCTCCGCTTCTGCTGACTGCGCATGGGGTAGAACGCCGCGATTGCATCGATTGCGTCCTTTGCCGTGTCAGCGCACAGCAGGAGTTCCTCGTGCGTCGCTAGATCCCAAAGCAGTGGGGCGTAGATGTCCGGCTTCTCCGCAGCAACCATGAGGAGCCTGGCCCAGAGGATAGCAGACCGGTTCTTCTCCATGAGGACGGCGACCATTTCCTTCGCCTGTGCCGCATCGGCCTCACGAAGCCCTCCGATGAATCGCTGAACAATCATCTGGATACTGTCAGGATGAGTGGTTTCAATCTCCCACGCCCAATAACGACTTCCGTCCTCGATCAAATGGAACGTAGCTCCGCCAACCTGCAAGCTTTTTTGCTGGATGGTCTCGGGTATCGGATGGCGAGTCGCAATGTGGCCTTCCAAAACTTGGATCACCGCTTCCGTCGCCGCACGCGGATTGTCTTTGAAGAAGACCGGATAGTGCCCGGCAAGAGCATAGGTTGCCGTTCCGTACATATCGGCTACGCTCGTGCTCATCGGCATGATTTGGCTGTCAGAGAATGAGGTCTCCTTTTGGGAGTCCACCTGATGGCCGAAGACCTTGCCGTAAATGGTGACGGCAAACTCCGGATCGTGCTCCGCAATCGTGCCAATGTTTCGGGCCACGGCCGGCACCTCGATATAGGCGGCATCGTTCAGGCGCTTTGTCTCAAACACCTTATCGAGGAGCGTCCTCGATGCAGTTCGATTCGTAGCGTAGGTATCTGCAACCAGTGGAACGCAGAACGCCACAAAATGTGGATTCGGCTTCGGGCTGGTAAAGCCGAGCCCCAGAAGATTGCGCGCCGCCTTGCCGAGCCGATCGAATGTCTCTGGAGTCAGATCGTCGGATTTCAGCAACTTCTCGACCAGCGTGGCTACCGTTCCCACCAGGTTTGCTTTTGTGCTTGAGCACACCGTAAGGTAGCTCCAGGGCTCTGGCGACACAGCTCTTGGCGAGTCCTCGAAAAGAATCGTGAACGCTCCGACCAGCGATGTCTGAACTTCTCCGGATGCCTTCGAGTCCGGAAGGTTGTTAGCGAACCGCTGGATGTCGGCGATTGATCTGGTGAACTCGACTGCTCTGCGGGCGACAAGGCTGCGGGCGATGGGATCCACGTTCTTGTCGGAAACCAGAAGAGTTACAAGCTCCCAGAAAAGGACATGATCACGTTCGTAGTCCCAAAGCTCTTGCAGAGCATATCCAAGTGCCGGGCCGAGAATCAGGCCGAGGCCGCGATCGCGAAGAAATAGCTGCTGCAGATGCTCAGCCTTGAAGGGGTCGAGATACAGCCGGCCGGCGACATAGTCAAAGAGAATGTTGTGACGGAACGCGATTTGTCGGCCGTTTCTGCGAGGCACCAGGATTCCCGCCTGCTGCAAGCGGTCGAGCATCGCGCCATGTACTTTTTCGAGCGGTCCTGCCTCAGATTCGACACCACGCTCGGCTACCATTGCTTCGATGACGGACGTGAGGCAGGCTTTTCCTTCGACGCCAAAGGGAGCAATGCGATGGTCCCAGTACTTTTCCAGCAGATCCGTCTGGTTCCGGATTGAGCCCAACTCCTCATCGGAAGCGCCGAGCGAAATCACCTCCGCGAGGAGCTGGGTGTTGAAAGGCACCAGAGCGATTTCACGGAGCTTTGCGCCAGCCACTTCGATGGCTCTGCGCAGCTTTGGCGCTTTGGCCATCAACACATCGAATTCTGAGTCAGACCAGGGGCGGACCTCGATCTGGCGAACGTTCGCCAAATCGGTACCGCTGGCGGCAAACTCAGCGTTCGGTGGGGTTCCCTTGAACAGGGACTTATATTGTTGGCCCGCACGCAGATCGAAGGAGCGCACGGAGGCAACCAGCTTCCAGCGATGATCCGAGAATCCCAATACGTCGGCGATGAGACTACGATACTCCGCGTCGGCCGGTCCACCCCTGGCCTCATCGAGACCGTCGATGAACAAGCACGCCGGAGCTACGCCAGGCCAGTTTTCAAGTACATCTCGGATTGGGTGTGAGAGATCAAGATCAGATTTAAGGCCCGCCAATCCAGATGCGCTGACCTTAAGTAGCAGGACCTCGCGCCCTTCAGACTCCAGCTGATGGGCAAGTTCTGTAAGCACACCGGTTTTCCCGGATCCAGGCTCGCCGACCAGCAGGAAGGAACCTCCTTCGGCTGCGGCCTTTGCAATGCTCAACACCTCGCGTGGTATCGGGATTGGGTCACCGTCGCCAACATCCAGCGTCGTCGAGGCACTCAGGCTATCGCGCACCTGCAAGCTTTTCTTCTTGAGAGCGTCAACTTCCTTACGGTAGTCCTCTGGGGCCAACAGCTCGATGCCATTTTGCTCAAGGATGCGGCGAATCTCGCGAATGGTGAAGCTCGTCCTGCGCTTCATCCGCTCTTCACACTCATGCGCGAGCATGATGAATGCAGCTCTGGCACTCTTCTTCTCGACGACGTTGTTCTTAAGTAGCAGTTCGCCCCAAGCAAAGTCTGCGCCGTCGAAGTCGAACCTCAGAACTACCGCAAGGTCGAGGATGGCGTCTATGTTCTGCTTCGTCGGAGCCGTCCCGTACATCCTCTTCCATGAGGCCTTGATCAAGGCTGTGAAATCGGCCAGAGCATCTCGCTGGTTTTTCGGAGTTGTATGCGGACTCGCACCCTCCCGACGGCGCAGCAGTGCCTTAGCCAGATGCGCACCGACCCTGTCCGGCGCCTCAGGACCGACGGCGATGACGAATCGATCATGATTCTTGTCCAGCGGGTAGTCCCAGCCTCTCGTGTTCTTGCCCTCACTGCACAGCCGCCACTGCCGGATGAATTGATCGACGGTCTTGACCATTTCACCGGATTTAGCAGCCGCCAGGCTGACATTCGTTTTAGCCTGGACGAACAGCCGGCCGGGGGATGTTGTCAGCAAGATCAGGTCGTCGATCGGGGAGTCCGTTTCAAGTCGGACCTCAGAAATGGACTCCGCCGCGAGTTGCAGGCGCTTGTCGACAGGAGCCTGGTCGAGTCCGATCGCGGCGAAGAGCCCTCCCACCCATCCTTGATAGGTTACGCCAGCCGCCGGCGCCGCGCCCCCGCCTTTGGCGTGCAGATTCGTGCCTCCGACCTTGCGCGCCGTCTTCTTTGCGGCTTTCCGAGCAGCTTTCTTAACAGGCTTCTCTTTGACCGCTTTGTTAGCGGACTTCTTACGAGCTTTCGTTGCCATCGAGAACAGTATAAGTCAGCACAACACATGAACCCGAGGCACACAGCGGATATGTACTTCGTCGTTCGAGACTGCTCTCTCGCCAGATAGGGAGCTAGGATGTTCACACCCTGCACCCAGCTCGATGAACGATATTGCGTGCTGCAGACTTCACCTTTGACTCATCAACCTCCACCGTGCTGCCCGTCTCCAGCGTCGCCCCGGCAGGGACGATCCAGAGGATTACCTGCTTGGCATCCTCAGCCGCCGTCCGCAGTTCGATTCGCCGCGGATCGATTCCCTTCTCCTCGACCAGATAGGCTTTGGTGTTCATGGCTCGCAGGGCGGCAACGTGAGCTGGCAACGCTCCCCTGCGCCTTTCGGAAACTCGCTCAGCCGGATTGTCGTAGCCCACAACAACTGCCCTGGAATTGGGATCGGCCGCAAGGGCGTCGGCAAGGCGATCGAGTATTGCTTTGGCCGCGTTATCGACCCGGATCGGTCGCTTCTTGTCGATAGAAAAATCCAAGCCGGTGCCATACTTGCGCGCGGCGGGCGGCGGTGGCGGCGGCGGCGGCATGGTGACGGTCACCGCTGTGGAGGCAAAGCCGGAGAGCGTACGGTCATCCTGCACGGTGCAGTCGATCTTGACGGTGCCGCTATCGAGGCCGAAGGTATTCAGAACAAAATGCGAACCGCTGCCGTCAAGCGCGCCTCGAATCGATTGGCAACGGAACGTCAGTGGCCGGTTGTTCCGACTGAAGCCTTCAGTGGTCACGGTGACGGGAGTGCCCGGCGTCACCTCCTGTGGCTCGGCGTGAACGTGCATCGCGGGCGGGTGCTTAACCGGCTCCTTGATCGTGAATGCCGCCTGGCAGCTTGCGACCAGCCGGCGCTTCGGCTCACGGTCATCAAAGACCAGCGAGGATACGTTGTAGTTGCCGGGCTGCAGGCCCGTTGTATTGATGATGCCCGTGGATGAGCCATCAGCTGCCACTTCGCCATCAGTGCTGTTATAGGTGTAAGTCAGACGGCGAAGCGGAGGAAACCCGACCGGGGTGACGTGGACGGCGATAGTCGCTCCAGCATAGGCCGCGGGCGGCTCCGCCGTGCAAACGGCAGAGACCGGTGGGCTCGACAAAGCCATGCTCCCGAGGCTTAGGCCAACGACCACGAAGAGGACGAAGAAATTATGGCGTGCGCTCATCGAGTCCGCCTCAGGTTGTAGAGCACTCCGCTGCCGACGCTCCAATAGGTGGATCGCGCCGAGCCGAAGGGGAGATAGAGGTCTTCGAGCGTGAGTGCGCGCACGCCCCAGCGGTCATTCAACTTAACGTCGAGGCCTGCCCCGAAGATCATAAGGAAACCGCTGTTGACATTGGACAGGTACATGCCGCCTGCCGCGTGCTGCGATGCCAGCCGGGTGTAGCCTCCCATGGCGTGCGCAAACGGCTCGTAGCGTGAAAAGTGGAACAGGTAGCTGGCGCCGGCGGCGCTTGTAATCAGGCTCTGATCGAAGGGATTTCCCTTGCCGTAGCGAACGGTACCGATGTAGGCGAGGTGCTCTTTGCTGCGCCAATCGTATTCGGCGTCCACTCCGTTCGTCGTCGCCAGCTCGTCGCCATTGGGCGTCGCCAGCGCATAGTCCGTGCGAGTGTGATCGAAGCCAAGGTACAGTCGGTCGGTAAACTCATTGGCGCGCAGCGGAGCGACGGCTTCCGATTGCGCTAGACAAATGCTGCCGGACAGGAACACGGCAGCGAGCAGAACCATCAGGGTGTGATTTCTCACTTTGCACCCTCCACGGCAGCAGGCTGAGCCGGAAGAGCCGGATCGGCACTGCCCTGGCTGGCGCTATTGGTCGCCGCGAACCGGGTGAGATAGGGATAGAACGGAGTCAACGTGAACGGCAGCTTTTCCCTCACGGCCACAACCGGTGAGGATCGCGCCTTGTTCAGCTCAACCCGGCCGCTCCAGACATCCATGATGACGCGCGAGCCGAGGGGCAAGGCAGCGATCTGGTGAATGTCTTTGGGGGTCAGCTCCGGCGCTGAGGCCGCGACGAACATCAGCCGCGGCTGGTCGCCAATCATCGAAGTGCTCAGGCGGCTTTGGAGCAGATTCGGAAGCGACTTGTTGCTGGCCTGCATCTGCTTCAGGAACAGTCCCATGCCCTGCAGCTTGTCCTTGTACGGCGAGTTATCCAGCAGAGTCAGGCTCTCCTCATCGGCCTCTTTCAGCTCGTCGTTGCTCCGCACCATGCGCAGCTTCTCCATGGCATCGGTGTCGGGAAAGATCAGCCGGTCACTGAAGGCGAACCGGGTATTGTCGCTATCGTGAGCAAGCACGATATGGCTCAGTTCGTGAGCCAGCACGGCCGCCAGAGCCGCCTCGTCGGGAAGCGCGTCAATCAATCCACGGCTGATCACGATGGTGTGGCCGATTGCGAAGCTCTCCATCGGAGCGGTAAGCAGCACTCGGCATCGGACCTCGGGCTCGATCACGAGGTTGTTGGTGACGATCAGGTTGTTGACTACCGTTTCAAGAACCTCGCTCAGTGGCGAGACCGGCGCGACGAGGCCAGCCTGCTTCAGGCGGAAGATGTAGTTGTTTTCTCCCTGGCGCTCCCAGGCCTTTTCGCTTGCCAACGGTGTGCTCGAATCCACCTGGTCGGAGACAGCATCCTTCGGGTCCACCTGAATTGCCGTGAAGGCGTTGCTGAATTCCTTTCCGGTATCCGTCTGGCTCGTGGCATAGCCCCAGAGACGGGTCTGGCCGCGGAGCGCAACCGGGCTCTTGTCAGGCGACACATCGGACTCCTCGCTGTAGATGTAGGCGGGGAGCCAGGAGCCGTTGGCGACGTTGGCTCGCCAGGAGTCGAAGTGAATGTATGCCGCACCGTCCACCGGGCGAATGTAGGTGCCGTTGAAACGCACGATGTTGAGGCCCTGATCTTCGACCCAGATGCGCCCCATGAACTGGCCATGCCCTTTTGTGGTTGGACTCACATCGAAGACCAGACATCTCACCGTGCCCAGAAACTCTCTCTGGCGGTAGGAGAACTTGTAGTGCGCGCGATCGAAGTGCTGCATGTCGATCACACTCATCTGGGTGAAGCCGAGCGGCACCAAGCCCTTGCGGCGTTGAAATGTCGCTTCCTTGATCTCGCGAAGGAGCTGATGGGTCGCCGGCGGACGCTCCTGGGCAATGAACGGATCGTCCTCAAGACGGCTCTTGAACGAGGCGCGGCCGAGGAAGTAGTGGTCCTCCACGGGCACCCGTCCCAGTTCCCTGTCCTTCATAAAGCCCTGCACGTAGGTTTCGACGATGGGGGAGTAGTTGGCGAAGAGCTTGACGTTCTCAGCCTCGCGAGTAGTGATCTGGTCGATGGTCCGGTCGAAGGCATCGACGGACGGATGGACGGCCGGATGGGTTGTGGTGTCGGAGGCTACAGCGAATGTCCCCAGCGACAGCATCAGGATGGTCAGTACAGAGCGCCAATTATTCAATTCAATCTCCTTTACGACAGTGCAAAGACGACGTGGATGGTGGCGGGATAGTCGACGAGCTGGCCATCGCGCCGGGCGGGGGTAAAGCGGATCTGGCGCGTTGCGGCAACGGCCGCCTCGTCCAGTCCATGTCCAAGACCTTTCACGACTTCGACGATCCGAATCTGGCCGGCGGCGGTAAAGACAACCTGCAGAACAACGTCGCCCTCAACGCGGAGCCGCCTGGCCTCTTCGGTGTAGACCGGAGCAGGTTTGCTCTCGATGGCAACCGGCGTGACTCGGGCGGCTTTTGCGGCCATCGGTGAGGCCGTCGCCTGCGCGGGCTCGGTGAAGTCAACACTCTTCATGACCTTATTGGTCGGGCCAGAAACGCTGCTCTTCGCGCTGGAAAACTCCCCTGTTGCCACTCCCCGTCCTGCCTGGTGGTCGGCGGTAGCTGGAGTCCCAAAGCTTCCCACTACCAGGAGTGCCGGAGTTCGGCTTGCAGTGCTGGCCTGCAGTTGCGCCGGCACGCCGCCGGGATCGCCAAAGGAGCCGGTGTGGACAGGCTTCGCGGCTGGGATCGCAGGCACTGTGGCCAGCAAACTAGGCTGGAGCACCGGCTTAAGAACCGGCGGCGTGGGGACATCCGCCGTCACCTCAACGCGCGAGGTGCGCGGAGCTGGAATACTCGTCGGAGCCGCGATGTCCAACGAGGGGGAGACGACGGGTGCCGGCGAGACAGATATCTGGGCAAGCGGACGAGCTGAAAGTGTGGGCGCAACCAGTGAAATCGCGTTGTACTTCTTTTGAAAGAGAACCGGCGCCGCTGTGGAGAGGGTGATGGTCAACAGCAAGGCCAACACAGCTGCTTGAATGCCGAAGCCGGCAATGAATGCGCCGGGCCGCCTTCGCCCGGTAATCTCGAAGTCAGCGAACAGCTCAGCAGGCACGCGCGAGGCGCGTTCGGGAATCACTACGATGTTGTGTACAGTGCTCATGGATCTCCTACCGCACCGTCAGCAGAACGGTTTGGCTGTGGCTCAACTGTCCCGAGGTGCCGGTAACGGTGATGGAATAGCTCCCCTTGGGCGTGCCGTCATGCTGCACATAGCGGGTCGGGGTGCCGCAGCCCGTGAGTAGCAGGGCGAGCGCCGCCGATGCGGGCAGGAGTCTTCGCCTGCGGCGCCGGAGGGAGAGAATACTCAGCAGGAAGGCCCCTGCGATCCCTGCGTGCTGAACGGTGGTTGGGAAGGTCGTCACATTCAGCGAGACGTTTCCGGCAGAGGTCGATGGGAGGGTCACACCAGCCGGTGCGGGCACGCTGAGCGATCCTGGCAGCGACTCGCAGTCCACCTCCGAGGTAGGCGTCGCGCAGGTGAACGAGATCACGCCGTGGAAGCCATTGATCGAGGTGACCGAGACCGGTGCCGCAGCCGACTGCCCCTGGGCAACCGACAACGGCGAGGCCGAGAGGCTGAAATCCTCAGGGCCCAGCACGGTCTGGTTGATCACCCCGGAGGCACTGCCGAGAAGATTGGAATCGCCACTGTAGGCGGCATGAATCGTGTAGCTGCCGGTTGGCAGAGATGGAACCCAACTCGCCAGCCCAGTGAGATTCACTCCCACGGTGCCAGTGGCGACCACGGTGCTTCCACTCTCCACCGTGAAGGTGACGTTGCCGGTCGCCTGGCCAGTCGCGGGGTAAGCAACGGCTGCCGTCAACGTAGGAGGACTTTCCAGCCCCACAACCGACGATGATGTACTGATCGTCAACGAGGTCGGGGCCTGGCTGACGGATTGTTGATAAGACGCGTCGCTTGCCTGGCCATGCGCGTGCGAGAGGGCAAGCAGAAGCGTGAGTAGTGCGAAGGCCGGAAGTGTCGAGTTCATCGCGTCTCCAAAACAATTAGAGAACCGCGGCCGGCGATGAACCGGCCGCGGGCGGGAGGTTACTTGTTGGAGCTCTTTGATCCACTGATTGAACCCGTGCCACGGACGATCTGGTAATGGATGTCGCCGTTGTACGTAATCGTCAGCGTGTTGGTGCCAGCCGGCAGAGTGCTCGTGGTCAACGTGAAGTTCGCCGTTGCACCGCTGCCCGCCGTCAGGGTCGCGTTCTGGCTTGTCCAGCCAGTGAGCGAGTCACTGAAGGTCACCGAACCCGTCGGCTGAGTCCCGTTGACGCCGGTCACGGTACCGGTGAAGGTCACGGGCGAGCCATAGGTGGATGGATTTGCGCTGGAATTGATGGTGAAGGTCACGCCGGACTTGTTGACCACCAGGGAGACCGTGTTCGAGGTGTTTGCCCCGTAGTTCGTGTCGCCCGGATAGCTGTAGGTCAGCGAGTGCGTACCAACTGCCAGGGTCGCGATTGTCATCGAGCAGGTACCGGCGCTCAGGGTGCAGGTACCGATCGAGGTCGCGCCATCCAGGAACGTCACCGTGCCGGTCGGAGCCGGAGAGGACGGCGTCAAGGTGGCGGTCAGCGTCACCGTTGCACCAAAGGTCGCCGGATTCGGAGTGGCGGCAAGCACAGCTGCGGCCGTGCCGCTGCCGATGGTCAGTGTGCCGTTCACGTAGGTGAAGGAGTAGTCGGTATCCACCGCTCCACTGGGTGTGATCGGATAGCTGCCCACAGGAGAGGAGATGGTGGCCGTCGTCGTATTCGTCGGCTGCGTCGTGAGCGATGCTGAAGTGTCGCCATTCACGAAGCCGGAATAGCTGTCTGTGAATGTCGGGTTCGCCACACCGACCGCGCGGGCGGCGTTATTGGCTGTAACCGTCAACGGCGCAGGCGTGATCGTCATCGAGCCATTCACGAACGAGTAGCTGTAATTGGCGAGCGTGTTGAGCGTACCCACGGCTGCGGTGATCGTGCAGGGCGAGGCCGACACGTGCGAAGCCGCGGTGCAGGTCGTCGTCAGGCTGGGCGCACCGGTGATCAGCGAGGAAGTATCGCCGTTCTGCCATCCGCTGGACGCATACGTGAACGTCGGGAGAGCCGCACCGTAGACCTTCGTAGCGGCGTTCGCAGTGATCGTCAGTGTCGCCTTGTTGACCACCTGCGACAGGACCGAAGAGGTCGATCCAGTGTAGTTGCTATCACCCGAGTAGACTGCCGTAATCGAATGCGTGGCTGCTGCCAGGGTGGCGGTCGCATACGTTGCGACGCCACTGGACAGCGTCACGGCGGAGCCGAGGTTCGTGGCGCCATCCATGAACTGAATCGTGCCGGTCGGAGTGACGCCGGCGCCGACGCCGGTCAATGTTGCCGTGAGGGTGACGCTGCTCCCGTAAACGCTCGGATTTGCCGATGAGGTGAGAACGAAGTTCGTGCCGTTGACCAGCGCAGCCTTGTTGACTGTCTGGTTGAAGGTGGTTGACGACTGGCCGAATGCCATAGTCGCCATCAAAAGCACGATCAAGCTTGCGATCGCGCCTACCAATCTGGAATTCTTCATCAATACCTTCCTGGGTAGGGGCCACCGCGCAGTCTTCTCCAGTAGCGGGTGACCCAAAATGCTAGGCCTGGGCCTAGAAGTAATTGGTGTCGCCGCTATAGTTGAGTTGGAGTGTGTCCACCCCAGCCGGCAGGGTGGATGTCGTGTAGGTTGCCGTGCCGCTCGCGCTCAGAACAGTTGGGCCGAGCAGTGTTGTACCTCCTTTGGTGAGCGTGACTGTGCCTGTTGGGGTCACACCGCTCCCGCTGCCAGCTACGGTCAACGTGAAGGTGACGCTTTGGCCGTAGATTGACGGATTGATGGTCGAACTGACTGAGAGACTGGATGTTGCCTTGGTGATGGTGAGCGTGCCGTTTACGAACACGAATGAGTAGTTGGCTGCGCTCAGTGTTCCGGTCGCAGCGATGATGGTGTAGCTTCCTGCAGGCGAGGCCGCGGTGGCCGTCGTCGTCAAACTCGGAGAACCGGTCAGTACCGCACTGGTATCACCGTTTACGAAACCTGAATAGTTCGGGGTAAACGCAGGGTTTGCCGTTCCGTACACCTTCGACGCGTTGTTTGCTGTGACCGTCACAACGGCCTTGTTGACCATCAGGTTCACGGTTGCGCTGGCGGTGGTGTAGTCGGTCGTGTCGGTCGGGGTGAAGGTCACAGAAAGCGTATGTGCGCCGGTCGCAAGCACCGTTCCCGCCGCCGGGGTATAGACGAAGGTTCCAGGTGTGCTGGCTGTCGCATTCAGCTGGGTCGCACTCAGAGCCGTGCCATACGTAATCGCAGCCGGAGTCGCCCACGTCAGCGTGGGCGTTGCCTTGTTGATCGTGTAGGTGGTGCTCCCCGATCCGCCGTTGTTATTGCTGTCCCCTGCATAGGTCGCAGCGATGGTGTACGAGCCTGCGAGTGATCCGCCGAGTCCGCTTATGCTGAATGCGCCCGAGCTATTGACGTTGCCGGAACCCCACGCGGTACCGTTGTAGGTGAGGCTCATCAAGCCGGTCGCACCCGCACTCGTCTGTCCGGTACATGTCGTCGCGCTGCTGCCGAAGGTAGTGGGATTTGGTGAGCAGGAGACCGTTACGCCTGGTGTGGCTTTTAAGACGGTTTCCGTGATGGCACTACTTGTGCTGCTGTTGTAGCTGCTGCTGCCAGAGTATTGCGCCGTTAGGGTATGTGTGCCTGCAGTGAGGACAGTGGTCGTGGCGCTCGCGACGTTCGATGAGACTGAGCCTGTGCCAACAGATGCGCCGTCGCTATAGAACGTCACTGTCCCCGTAGGCGACGGATCTCCAATTCCGTTATTGGCGATGGTCGCCGTGAGCGACAGCGGATTGCCGTAAATCACGGGATTAGGGGAGGCTGCCAGCGTCGTCGTAGTTGGGAACGGTCCAAGATTCAGCAGAACTGTCATGTTGCTGCTGCTGTAGTTGGGTACGACGAGATCGGGAAAACCGTCACCGTTCCAGTCCCCGATCCCGATAGCCATCGGGGTTGCACCTGTCGCGGGCGTTCCCGGCGCCGCCGTGAAGGTTCCATTGCCGTTGCCTAATAGGATCGTGACGGTTCGGGCGGTGGTGGCGCCATTGACCACGGCGAGATCGAGTTTGCCGTCACCGTTGAAGTCACCGGCCGCAATTCCGTACGGGGTTTTACCTGTAGCAGGCGAAGCTGCCGCCGTGAAGGTTCCGTTGCCATTGCCGAGCAGGATGGTTACGTTGTTGCTGCCTTCATTGGCAATCGCGAGGTCGAGTTTGCCGTCGTTGTTGAAGTCACCAGTGGTAATCCCCCACGGTGAGCCCCCAGTCGCGTATTGGACCCCTGCTGCAAAAGTTCCATTGCCATTACCGAGCAGGATGGTCACCTTAGCGCTGCCAAGATCGGCTACGGCAAGATCGAGTTTGCCGTCACCATTGAAGTCACCAACCGCGATTCCGTACGGCTCGTAAGCCCCCAAAGTGAGGACCGGTCCGGCAGTGAAGGTTCCATCGCCATTGCCCAAGAAGATCCTCACTTGATCGGAGGGGGAGCCGCGGGTGACGCCCACGGCGAGATCGAGCTTGCCGTCGTTATTGAAATCTCCAACCGCCAGGGCCGTCGCCTCGTTGTTCGTGCCCAGCGCGATCGAGGCCGACTGTGTGAAGGTGCCGTTTCCGTTACCCAGCAAGATGGTGACGGTGTAATTGTTGTAGTCATTGACCGCCAGATCGAGCTTGCCGTCCCCGTTGAAGTCGCCGGCCACCAGGTTCGAACAGTACGGTGTGGTCGTCGGAGCCGCCGCGGTGAAGGTTCCGTTGCCATTACCCAAGAACACGTACACGTATCCATAGGTGTCGCAGGTGGCGAAGCCAAGGTTGCCGCTGTTGTCAAAGTCGCCGACTGCCGCCCCTTCCGGCCAGGAGACAGCGGGCGACGCTGCCGCGCTGAATCCATTCCATGTCTGCCCGGCCATGTACGGCGCACAGCAAACCGACAAGAAACCCACGATCAGCGCGGTCATGAGCCATGACGCCAGTGCCGGCCGCGGCCAGGTACGCAAGCGGCCGTGACCGGTGGTGTTCCGTATCGCCAAAAGACTTGAATGCAGAAAGCTTCTCGCCATGTTCTCCTAGCCTGTCCTCTTTTCCGGTTCGTTAATCATAGCGATGCTAGTACCGCTAGCACACGTATGTCCAGAGAAATTTTCGGCGAAGTAAAAAAAGCCACCCCGGGAGGGGTGGCCGATTTCCGGAAGCCGCCTTCGGGGGCCTAATCGCCTGTCAGGACCACCAACGAACTGTTGCCTTCGCTGGTACCCACGGCAAGATCCGACTTGCCGTTCCCGGTGAAGTCGCCGGCCGCAAGCGTTGTCGGGTTCTGTCCTGTGGGGAGCGAGGGCGCCGCGGTAAACGTCCCGTTGCCGTTGCCCAGGAGAATGGTCACCGTGTTGTTGCCGAAGTCGATGGCGGCGATGTCCGGCTTGCCGTCACCGTTGAAGTCCCCGACCGTGAGGGCTGAGTTGTTCGGGGCCGTGGGTGCCGGAGCGGCTGTAAACGTCCCATCGCCGTTGCTGAGCAGGACGGTCACCGTATTGATGCTGGTCATCGCGAGATCCTGCTTCCCGTCACCGTCGAAGTCCGCAACCGCGATACCTTCGGGCCAATACACTGCGGGCGACTGGGCGGCAGTAAAGGTCCCATCGCCGTTGCCGAGCAAGATGGTCACATTCTGGCTGCTATAGTTGGCCACGGCGAGATCGAGCTTGCCGTCCCCGTTCCAGTCCCCTGCCACGATGCCCATCGGGGTCTTCCCGGTTGCGGGAGAGGCAGAGGCAGCGGTAAACGTCCCGTCGCCGTTGCCAAGCAGGATGGTTACGCTTTGGCTGCGCTGACAGGTAACAGCAAGGTCGAGTTTGCCGTCACCATTGAAGTCACCCGCGACGATGCCCCACGGGGAGCTGCCGGTCGCAACCGTTGCGCCCGCTCGGAAGGTTCCGTCTCCGTTGCCAAGCAAGATCGTTACCGAATTGCTGTCTTCATCGGCCACGGCGAGGTCGAGCTTGCCGTCGCCGTTGAAATCCCCGGCCACAATGCCGACCGGGGTCTTTCCGGTGGCCGGTGAAGAGGTGGCGGTGGTGAAGGTCCCGTCGCCCTTGCCGAGCAGGATGGTGACATTGTTGTCGTACATGCTGGTGACGGCAACATCGAGCTTGCCGTCGCCGTTGAAGTCACCGACCGCGATGCCGTAGGGCTCCGGGCCGGTGGCATAGCTGTTCGAGGAGGCGGAGGATGCCTGCTTCCCGGAAGATGTGGATCCGCAACCGGCGAGAATAGCCATCAGGCCGACGATTGCGCAAAAGGCGAGGCCCCGGAGCACGTTCGGTCTGGGGACGCTGGAAATGAGTGTCATGATGCAGTTTTCCTCGGGTTGGTCAGTCGCCTGGACTGAGCTGGACGTGCGCACAGCTACTGTGCCTGCGCACGATTGGTGGATGGATTGGGCTGTGAGACAAACAACCCACGGGGGAATTGGTAAGGTGCCGCCGAGAGCCAAGCTCACGATCCGCTTTCCGCGAAGGCGGCCTCTTCGGTGGAGACCGGCAGGGGCGGAATGGCGTTCTGCGAGAGCTCCCAGCGCCAGGTCAGATACTTGCTCCTCCCGGCCTGCTCATCGAGGTGCCGGTAGTAGGCCTCGTCGGCGTCTGGGCGAACGATGTAGAGTGCGGCTGGCTTCGGCGCAGCGTCCCGCAGAATGAAAGCAGGCTGGGGATAGTTGGCTGGAGTGTTGTAGCGAAGTATCTTGTCGAAGCGCCGGCGCCCTGCGGTGAGGGCGTCGATGATTCGCTTCTCGTACATGTCCTCGAAGGGCAGCCAGTTCTCGTCGGCCATCATTACGTCCAGCCTCTTGAGCGATGCAATGCCCAGCTCGCTGAAGCTGAAGGTACCGATGGTCATCAGGTGGAAGTTCGGGTGCGCCCGCAGCATCTCTAGCTCGCCATTGAACGCCTTGGAAAACCGCTTGAGAATCGAATCGTCCATGAGCAGCGGGAAATCCGGCATGTGTTTGGCGATCAGGTTGTGGCCATACTGGGTGTGCTGCAGCTCCTTGAATTCCGCGAGCAGAAGCATCAGCCTCCGCTTGCCCGACTCCCCGGAGGTGATCTTCGACAACGCGGCCAGCCTTCGCGAGGCGATCTCGTCCTTCGCCTCGACCCGAAAGGGTTCCGGCACGTAGAGAATCTCGGCCAACGGAAAGCCCTTCGTCGCCTTGTCTCTGACAGCGGCGTGAATGCGGTTCCAGACCGTCCACCAGTTGCGCTTTCCGGCAAAGCCCGGAGTCCACTGGTTCAGCTCCGCCTGTTGCCAGAGATAGTGCAGGGTTGCGCGCAGCGAGAGCTTGCGGCCATCGGAGGCCACTTCGGTCTTCTCCGACTCCCCGGTAGCCGCAGGAGCGCGGCCGCCGCCTTCGGTGAGGCTGAAATCCAGCTTGAGCGTCGTTACGCCGTCCGGCCCCTCCTGGATCGCCGATCCCAGTACCGCCCCGTAACCGGTCATCTCGGGAGGCAACTCGTAGGAATCGCACTCGGCTGTGTGCTCCTGGGCACTGTTCGGCATCCGCTTGCACAGGTAGCTCTCCCCGTGACGCGAGATGTACATCGGGATGCCCTCATCCCGCTCGTGGCCCGGTTCCGAGCGCCGGCAGAGGCAACGGGGGCGCACCTCTTCGAGGTTGGGGGAGTGGTAGGCCTGGGCGAGCGCCGCAGGAAATGCCGGGTCGCTGGAATCTACCTCAAGGTTGCCAATCTGGTACCGGGCCATGGCGACGCCTTTCCAGTTTCTCTATGTGTCATAGCGTTACTATCATATCTATATAACACAAAGCAAGCGAATCGGCGCTGGGGGCTGGAATCGTGTCGCAGTCGAGTGTGGCGGCGCAACGGCCACAGAGAAGGATGCGAGTGCAATCCTATTCCGGCGCGCTCAGGTATGATTGGTCACGCGGTCAAGCACATTGGCTCTTGGAGGGTACGCGCATGAAGATTGTCGTGCTGGCTAACAAGTGGTGGGAATGTGAAGCAATGCTCACGGCCATGGTCAATACCAATGCGCTTCCACCCGCATTGTCCGACGGCTCAATCTCGTCCCCTTGGTTCGACTCTCTTTCCTCCCCACGCTCCCAGGCAACTGACGCCAACAACGCGACGAGCCGCGCGGTATTTTCCTATACACAAAAAAACACTGTGCTTTTCACTGTTGAAGTATGGTGCGTATCTGACCTTCTCGAGAAGACGGATCCATCCACCAGCAGCAGCAGTGCGAAGGCAGCCCATCTGAAGGAAAAACTGTTCAAGCCAGGCACCGTATTGCCAGATCTCGTAATTGCCGTGGGTACGGCCGGAACAGCAACAGAATTACCGAATCGCACGGGCGGAGTGGCTGTGGGCGGTCAGGTTTTCCTACACAATGCCCATCTGCCCAACACACAGGACGCGAACCCCAAGAGCACCTGGTCCGATCCTCTACAGGAAACCTTGATCACGCCTTCGATTGACAAGCTTTTCTTTGAACAGATTGCGGCTTTCGATTCCGCGAGCGCGCTACTCCACTTCTTGCCCTTGAAGCGAAATCCCAGCTCTTCACCAGTAATCACAACAGGACGAGAAGACGTAGCTCTCGGCACCTTAAACGTGACTGACTACAATGAGTACAAATTCAAGGATCCAGAGACCGTAGCTTCGTATCTAGCCCACAGACATCACGCTATACCTGTTTCGCTTGAGACAACTCATGGCTTGATTCGATTGGCGTGCGATCCAGCGCCATTTATCTTCGTCACTGGGATTACAGACTCTTTCCTGCACTTCGATGAACAAGTGGGTGTGCCGGCGCTCGCCGACTCCCAAAACTTCGCCGCCGCGTACAACACTGGAATCACAGTGCGCTACATGTTGGCTGGCTATATGAAGAAAATGCTGAACTTGTAGGCTCAAACCGTCGGCGAGAGAGAGTGCGCCAGGTTAAGAACGTGGTTCTTGGGAAAAACGGAGAGCAGATCGTCGCCTTCATACTAGAGCGCAAACGCCAGTTGGCTGGAGTCTCCGCTGGCTATGCGCTGAGAATCCGCACAGTCGCCTCGGTGCGGGTGGCCTTCCTATTCCAGCCACACCCAGGAATGGAAGCTGGCGCTCTTCCTGAATGACTCATCCATCGGCGGATAGTCCCACGGCTTGGTAAATACGCCGAAGCCGAGAATCCACTCATCCGCCGGGGTTTCGCAGTGAGCCAGGCGATCTGCCTCGGAACCGGTCCAGAGCAACGCAGCCGACGCCGGCACATGAATCCGGTCCTCGGCAAAGGCCCCGATGAGCCGATCTCGAATCTGGAGCACCTCCATGGCGCCCTCCAGTTCCCCGGGCTCCGCGGCGACTTCCCGGTCGAGGGCCTGGTTTACGTACAGCTTCAGGTCGCCATAGATGGCCGCAACACTGGAGAATTCCGACAAAAGCAGCCCGAAGGCGCCGCCGATTCCCGCGCTTGATGACATCAGCAGTTCTCCTTTTCTTTCAGAGACTTCCAGGGGCGTCAGGCCAGTAGCGTCCCTGCCCTGCAAACTGTTTGGCGCCCCTTGGAGGCCGCCCCTGGCCGCCGACACGCGGATCGCCGAAAGCCAGCAGATTCATGGGTATTCGTCTGTTTAGAGTCTATCGCAATTGTTCGATAAGTCCGATTTGTAGTTCTTACATAACAGGCGATGATTCGCTTGAATGGCGAAGCCAAAACCCAACAACGCAAACATCCTCGTGGGTCTTGGGGAGCGTATTCGAAAGCTCCGGAAGAAGCGCGGCTGGACGCAGGAGATCATGGCCGAAAAGATCGGCATGGACCGCAGCTTCATCGCCGACTTGGAGCGCGGAAAGCGAAATATCACGATCCTGAATCTGGTTGTGCTGGCTCAGGGTTTTGACACCTCGCTATCGCAGTTGCTCTCGCGCCTCTAAAACAGAGACAGCGCTAGCTGCATTGTCACTTGCCCCTGGCACCTCAGGCTGCCGGATTTCACTGATGGCGTCCAGCCTGTACACATCGTTCCATTCTCCATTGCAATCCGTGCACTTCATCGGCTGCCAGGCTGTGCCTGCTTGCACATCGAACTGCCGCCCTTCGATGTTGCTGCTCTCACAAAATGGACAGGCAACACCGCCGCGCTCAATGTAGGGCTTCACCTTGTCGTGCCAGCAGCGACGGCAGACGGTGCCGTGCTGCTGATGCTTGCTATTGCACGCGCAGGCTTCTGGAATCGCCTCCGGATGCTTGCGCGTGTCCAACAGATCATCGGCTATGTGGCGAAGCAGCTCATAGCAGGCGTCCGGCATAATCTCCGGGCGCTCGTCTTCGCCAAACTCGTTCGCCAGGAGATCGTCAACCTGGTCGAGGACGGCGGAATCAGTAATGGGCAAGGGCCTGTCTGGGGCGAGATTGACGCTGACTATGCGCATCCTCGGTCCCAAATTGATGCGCTCGCAGAGAGCATCGATCTGCTCCACAGTAAGAGGCTTCGTTCCGTCCTCAAAATGGTCAAGGCTAGGCATGTCCTTCGCCAGGGCTTTCGCCATGTCCTTCCCGGAGCGGTCGTCCAGTCCAAGGTTCGTCAACGTTAGCTGCCAGTTGCGCAATGCGGCCAGCACGGTAGCGCACTCGCGATGATTCAGCTCGCGGGCCAACTTCAATTCGGTTGTGTTTTTCAAGATTGCACCTCAGCTCTATGTGAAGGGACTTGGACTCCGGCTAATCCTCGTCGGAAAGCAGGAGCGTGATCACCGGATCTGCACTGTCGCCCGGGCCGCAGATTGCTTTCAGAATCACGGTCTCCCGCTTCGTCCGGTTAATCCGTTCGCCGTCCACGCTCACCCAGTTGACCACGCTCACGGGAAAGTGAATCTCCTCACCTCCCTGCTTGGCCGCCACCTTGAACATGGTGAGCACGTCCCACAGCCTGCCGGAAATGTCCTGGCCCGGCGGCAGAGGCGTGCCCGGCTCCGAGACCGTCGCGCTATACGCGGCGACCGTCATGGCGACGGGATACTTGATCCCAGCCTCGGCGCAGATATTGAGGCCGGGGCGGAAGGTGAAAGATTGATCGTTGAGGTCCACCAGCACGCCGTCCTCAATGGCCTGGGCGCGGCTGTACGAGTAAATCAACTCTCCAAAGAGTTCTTCCATGCTCATCTCACAGTCCTCCCGCATGGGCGGTGTGTTTTACCCGCCCATGCTCATGGTCAGTGTCCGTCACCGGCACGGCATCACGATCTGACGGTTCATCGTCAGCTCCATGCCCGTCACCGGCTGGAACTCCGCAGCCGAGTGCTTGTCCTTCAAGATGAGACGCACACGGTCGCTCTCCGGGACCGACCGGAGAATGTCGCGGATGAAGTTGGCGTTGAACGAGGTCGTGATCGGTTCCGCCACATACTCCACATCGAGCGTTTCCTCCGTTTCGCCGTTCTCGGTGTTGCGTGCCGATAGCACCAGCGAGTTCGCCTCGAAGTGCATCTTGACGCTCATCACGCGCTCGTCAGCAAACTGGGCGACGCGCTGCAGCGAATTGCGGAGCGCGTTGCTGTCGATTACGACCGAGATGGTCTGGTCCTTCGGCAGCACAGCCGCGTAGTTGGGAAACTGGCCGGTCATCTTGCGGGCGGTCAGCGTTTTGTTTGCCACACGGAAGAACAGGCTGTTGTCGTCGTGCGCGAAGGCGACCATGCCGTCCTCATACGGCACCAGCAGCGCCATGAGCGTTGCGAGAGCCTTCTTCGGAATCAGCAGCTTCGTGGCGCCGGTGATCCCCGGCAGCGGCTTGTCGATCTTCAGATAGCCGAGCCGGTGCCCATCCGTTGCGACCATCGCCATACCCTCGGGGCAAATTTCGAATTGCGTACCGCCCAGGGTGTAGCGGCTCTCCTGATCTGAGACCGCGAAGATCGTCTTCTGGATGAGCGCGCTGAACAACGGAATCGGCACCTCGATCCCCGCGGCTGGAAACGCAGGCAAAGCCGGAAAGCTGGTCGCAGCCATGCCAATCATCTTCGTCTTGCTGCGCCCGGCCTTTATGTTCATCCAGTGGTTCTCGGCCAGCGAGAAGAACACGTCACCATCTGGAAGCAGCTTCACGTAGTCGTAGAGCTTCCTCGCGGGCAGGGTGATCGCACCGTCTTTGGCAATGGCAGCCGGGCAGCTGGTCCGCAGACTGCAATCGAGGTCGGTAGCAGCGATGTGCAACGATCCGTTGTCGGTCTTGAGCAGGACGTTGGTGAGGATAGGAATAGTGGTCTTGCGCTCAGTCGCCGCCTGAACGGCAGCGAGTTCGCGAAGAATATCCGACTTCTTGACGACGAATTCCATAGGGGAACGCTCCTGGTTATGAAGTGGGGAAAGGCCGTACAGTGGGGGCGGTTTACGCAATGAGTGGAAGCTGCTCAGCCGGCTCGTGGGGTTCCGCTGGTGTCGCCGGATGGGGCATCGGGATGACGGTATCCCGGCGGTACTTGCTTTCGAGGGCGTCCAGCAAAGCAAGCTCGCGCGCCTGGATCGAACTCGCGGCGGCCTCATTGACCGTCGCTACGAGGTTGAGCTTCGCCACTTCGCGCTGGACGGCCTGCTCCACGTCGGAGAAGGTGTAGCCGGGATCGCCGTGGCACGGCCATTGCATCAGGTGATTCACAAAGGCGGCGATGCTCTCGGGACTGTCGAACCAGGTTTCGGCAAAGCCATTTCGTTCGAAGCAGGCTATGTACCCGAAGCACATAGACAGCCGCGTGTAGAGCTTCTCGGTGAACCGCCCGGCTAGGAAGCCAGTCAGCATAAAGTGGAGTAAGCCGTTGCCGAAGGCGGCTTTTTCTTCGGCTGTGCTCCACTTGGTGGGCACAAAATCGGAAGCAGTGAAAAACATGTGCATGAGTACACCTCGGTTGGGCACAGGAGTGAAAAGCAAAACAACGGGGTGCCTTGCGGCGGGAGAAACCGCAAGACACACCCGTTGCCGGGAGGCTCGCCCAGCAGGACGAGCCTCAAGCAGTTGAGGTTGGAATGGGCGGCTAAGCCGCGAACAGCGGGAGTTGCCCGCTGTCGATGTGCTCGGGCGACTTTCTTCTTCGCTTCGAGATGGCGGCCATTGCGAAGCCGATGAACGACGGCTGGGCACCGACTGCAGGAGCGGCCACCATTGAAGCAACTTCTGGCGCTGCCATAGCTGCGACCAGCGGTAGCTCCTCCTCGGCGGGTTCTTCGAGTGGTTCAGCGGAGACTGCTGGGACGGGCAGAGCCGAGCCAAATTGAGCATGGCGCTGCTGGTTGACCTGCCGCCAAACATCGTCGGCAGTTTCTCCGACGCCTCCCTGTTCGACCAACTCGCGAGCCATGGCGGACATCATGTCGGTATCTTCTTCAATACCCGCAAGGCCCTCGCCGCTGAACTTGCCCTCCATCATCATTGAAACGAGAACCTTCCGGCCCATGAGGCGAATGCAGTTGGACTGCATCGTGTTCGCATAGGAAAAGAATTTCACGCGCACATCGCGCCGCTGGCCGATTCGCCAGGAACGGCGGCTGGCCTGACGCAACGTGTAGGTGGAATATCCCGTTTCGTAAAAGTAGATGGTTGGAAAGGAGAGGAGATCGAGACCAGTCTCCACCAGCCGTGGATGACAAATGACAACGTCCACGCCCAGCGATAACTGGCGCTCGTACCACGCTTCGCGCTTGTCTGTGGCAACCGAAGGTCTGAGCACGGCAACACGAAAACCGGAACCGCGTAGCACCGTGTCGAGCCGGCCCACCACATCGTGTTTTCCGGTGTAGGTGGCAAAGACCTGGCATTTACGCCCCTGAGCCAGCTCGGCGCGAATGTCATCGATTAGTTCACGTTCTTTCGGATAGATGACTTCGTGTTCGAGAATCGCGGGTTCTGCGACCTTGATAATTGTGTACTCGCGCGCCTTTCGATCCCACATCTTCCGGTAGATCGTCTCGAAGCCGAAGGGGTGGTCGGGGTAGCAGAGCAGCGTATTCAACATGATGCTCCTCAGACCCTTGTCCTTCGGGTACTGGTTGATGGTCTTCTTGATCTGTTCAGCGAGATCGTCGTAGGCGTTCCGCAGCGTTTCGCTAGCCGCCACTTCGATGACGGTCTCGCTGTAGGGCGGGAGCGCGTTGGCGATGTCTTCCAGGGACACGAAGGCCGTGGAGTCCATCAGGTGATTGCCAAATAGCATCGGTGAGCAGCCAGGACGGCGCAGAATCTGAATCGACTTCTTGGGGTTACGGGAGCACGCGTTTTCGCTCTCCGTGATTCTTTCCACGGTCTCGATCACACCATACTTCCGCTGGAACATCTCGCGACCCGCGCCGCCCCACTCAAAGCCCTCGCGAACCATCTGCGGGGCATCGATGCGGTACAGCACGCTGTAGAGATCATCGGCGTAGCCGCCCATCATCGTTCCGGTGAGCGTGATGACCTTCTTCGCAATCCTCGCGAGTACCGCCAGGCCGTTCCCCTGGGCGGTATCACCTGCCAATTGGTGCACCTCGTCGGCGATGGAGAAGTCGAACCAGTCCAGCATGTACCTGCCCATAAAATCCATGGGAGCCATACGCTGAATACGTGCGCGATCGGCCGCCCAGAGAGGCGAATACAATTTCGTCCCGCCTTTGCCGAGTTCCACCGTCTCCGAATACTTTCGGCGCTCATCAAAATCGTCCTCGGTGAGTACGCCGTTGTTCGCCTTCGCAACAGGCTGGAACGTGTCGATGTTGACGACACTGCCCGCGTGCTCTCTGCTGCTGCGCGCCGCTTTGCCGTAAACGTGTTTCCAGTAGTACCCGAGCTTGCCCTTCTCCTTCCCCACGATGAAGTAGGTCGGATAGGGATGCTGCTGGAGCCAGGCGCGCCGGCCCATGGCCCGCAGTTCCGGAAGAGAGGTCGCGAGGCCACGGCGGCGCATGATTCCATTGGTGTACTGAATCTCTACTACGCCGTGCGGCTTCTTCTGGTCGCCGCCGTTACGCAGATCCTCGATGATGTAGGTCCTCGCCGAGGGTACCGTGATGAGAATTTCGCGCGCCCATTTTTCAGTGAGGTGCGGCGGGCACATGACAATCGTGGAGAACGGCTTGGAGTGGGCGGCCACGTATGCCACGCCTGCTCCGGCCATAAAAGTCTTCCCTGTCCCGCACTCGCCCACGATCTTGACCGCATCGTGATCTGCGAGGTACTTCACGCACCCCATGATGGCGAGCTCCTGGGCAGGCAGTGGCTTACGCATGAGACGCGAAAGCTCCGGAGCGGGAGGATCGTTGAGCGCATGCAGTGGGGGATAGGTCTCAATGATCCGGCGCCCGATTTCTCGAGGACCGTAGATGCGGAGGTAGTCATACAGCGTGGTCATTTCCATGGGAGATCTCGCTCTGTCGTGAGAGTGGTGGCGGGACGTGCTGCCCGCCTGTCGTGCGGTGTTCGAATCGTCGGTGTGTGGGGTTGTGGTCTGAATGGATCGACTTGCTGGCGGAAACGACGGAATGCTACCGCAGGTGCAAAATCATGCGTCCAGGCATGTCAGAGCCGCGGCAGCGCTTACGTGCCATGCGTGCGACGAGAATCTGCCAAGTCTTGCAATGTTTACTGGAGAGTGACTGACGAGTAGCGACTGTCGTTAGCCGACCATCCGCCCGGGATCACAGCTTCCTAGATGCCGGTTTCGCAGGACACTGGCTATGAGCGCCTGGAATAGTTCCTGCTGCTGTTCATATGGTTAAGCAGTACTGCAATGTCGGCTATGCCTTGTCTGGTTTACTGATTTCGATCTGCAAGAACGTATAGTTGTGATACTCGCTCTCAGGGATGGCATAGCGCATCGTGACATCCCTTATTAGGCACCAAGCCTGGCCCTGGAAGCGCTGCAAATCACGCGATTTTATCCAGGCCAATCTCGCGTTGCCGTGCGGATCAGTGGACTTGAATGCTATGCCGATCATTCGTCCATTTCTCCACAAGGTAAATTGGCCGTCAGGTTGCCAACGAACCTCGTCAAGATATTCAGGAGCATAAATTCCGCTGAGGAGCTTTTCTTGATCAAAAACCAAACGTCGCTTCGACCCTAGCCTGCTGACCCGGCTAATGTGTTCTTCATCTGTTGGCAAAACTCCCCACGCAATGCTGCGTTGGTAGGTGGAGCGCGTCGCTTCCGACTCTGACAGGTCCTCGGCTTAATGCTGGCGCGAGCGGCAGGCCAGACTACCCGTCAAGCTATTCCGGATGATCGCGAGTAAATCGTCTCCAATCAAACTATGGAAGAGTAGCCGACAGTGCACCCGGAACCTGATCCTCGGTTAAGAGATCCCAGCGGCGTTTCATAGGGCCGATCATCCCGACTTTCTTACGACCGCTCAGTGGCCCGCCGTCCTTTTACCCTCGACAAATGAACCGTTTTGTCGAGAGCATCCTCGCCCTCGCCCGCCCACACACGCACCGAAGAACTCAGGAAAGGGTACGATATTTAGTTACTTTGGCGGGAATGAAAGATGAGTCGAGTCAAGAAACTCGGGCGTAACGCCCCCTGTAGTTGCGGGAGCGGCTTGAAATTCAAGAAGTGCTGTCTGGGTAAAGACGCCACGGAGCTGAACCGTCCCCCTATTAGCGTTTACGCGAAGGCCGCGCGGACTTTTAGAGAGCAGGAGAAGAAGGCTCGCGAATACCGGAAGCAGTTTGGTGATGTGCGCCCGCATGTCACCACTGAAGCGTTTGGCAAGCGCATGATCTCCGTCGGCAACAAGATCTTTGGCAAGGATTGGAAGTTCTTCTCTGATTTCTTGCGCGATTTCGTACCGGCTGTGTTCGAAGATGATTGGTGCAGGGCTGAAATGGCAAAGCCAGCGGCGGAAAGGCATCCGGTAACACAGTGGAGAACACAGGGCGCGCTCTACATGAACGCGCAACCCGCTCAGGCTGATGGCTCGCGAGCGGCACCGCCTAGCGGCGCTTTGGCGGCGTATCTGTGCTTTGCATATGACTTGTTCATTGTTGCGGACAACGGCGGGCTCGACCAGGCACTGTTAGAGCGGTTGAAGACGAAGGATCACTTTCAGGGCGCGCGACATGAGCTGTTTGCAGAAGCCACCTGTTTGCGTGCTGGGTTCACCGTTCAACACGAAGACGAAAAGGATGGAAGCTCGCGGCATGTCGAATTCACCGCTAAACACAAGGCAACTGGGCAGCTGTTTTCTATCGAGGCTAAGAGCAAACATCACGCCGGGGTGCTGGGATTTCCGGGAGCCCCCATTGACAAGCCCGACTTCCGGTTAGGGAGATTAATTAACGATGCAGTGGACAAGAAGCCACCTCACCCGCTAGTGATCTTTCTCGATACGAATCTCTCGCCCAAATGGGCAGACAGACTTTATTCTCCGCACTACGGCCCAGCACCAAATGGCCAAATTCAACCAATTCCATCTCGGTTCATGCAAAGCATCCTGGATAGGGTACAGAAATTGCATGATGGGGTTGATCCTTATAGCCTGATTGTTTTTAGCAATCATCCGCACCACTACGCGCCTGACGATCTGGACCCCCGGAAGCATTTGTTCTCGGTTTTGCCGGATCATCAGACCGCCAATCTTGGGGCGTTGCGGGCGCTGCACAATGCAGCTAATCTCTATGGCAGCGTTCCGAACAGATTTTCTTTAGATGATCCCGAGCCGCCAACGCCGGTCTTCACGCCGACTCACAAGATTCGATACGACTTTGATGTAACAGGGGCGGAAGTGAGGGTAACGCGCGAGGGGCAGACGACAGACGCAGTCTTCGCAACTAAGGTCGTTGATCGGGCGGAAGCGCCGAGCCCATTGCACGATTTCTTGGAGTCAATCGGTCGCTCCCGCGTGGATGCTCACATGGCTTGTGATGCCATCGAAGGCGGCCAGTCTGTTCATGGAGTTATGGGCAGTAAGTAAAACGGTTTCGCCGATTTCGCGGTTGAACAAATCTAGGAAAATGATTCCCCGCGCCGTGTTTCACTCTCGACAAAATGATCAGCGGGCGCAATAGCGGGAACACGGGCGGGGGACAGCAGACCGGAGAGCTGGCACTGTTCCGGGGGATCACGGGCAACTCGCTAGTTACTATGTGATTACCTGTTCGACGCGCCTCCGACGGCACAGCTCTCTTAACCGCAAAGTAGGGTAGGCCGCGGGAATGGCGGCCTGAAAGCAGTCCCCGATGGTGAAGCTCGGCCACTGCACCGGGCCGTTGGCCTCCGGAAAGCGAAGGTCCATGCTCCTTACGCCTTGGCTGAGAACGTTGAGCAGCTCGTCTCGGGTCGCCCGAATACTGTATGGATTGCAACCGAAGCCGGTGAGGGGAGAGATCCGGTGCTGCAAGTCCAGCTGGTCGATGACCCAGGAGCCCCACTCCGGTCGCGCCGGCAGCCCCATGACTGAGGCCATCAACGCCCAGGCCACGTCCGGGAAGTAGTTCAGGAGATACGTACTCCCATCGATTCCATTCTGGCGCAGGGCCTGGGAAACAACGACCAGGTGCCGGACGGGATGACTCATACCGGGAATCAGGATCGTGCCGCGCATGTTCGCCGCGTTCTCCCCCATGCGAACGCAAAGGCTGATCTCGCCATCCTCACCGGGGAACTTCAGCGAGAAGGCTGAATTGCCGGCGACCGCGGCGGAGATGGCAGCGATTTCTGTATCCCCACCGAAGATGGAAAGGAGAAGGCCTTGCTCCTCCTCTCCCATGTAGCAGTCGCAGTGTACGCGGAGCGTGGTGCTGATCTTGTCTGTGGACTGGCGAAACTCCAGCTGCCCGAGATGAAGGTGTGCGTTTTCCAAAAGATGTCTCCTGAGTGGCGCCGCACGGTGCGATTGTTATGCTGCGTGCTCCTCCGCGGCGCCGACGTCGGTTAATGGTGGTTTTTCTCCGAGGACCAGAGTGCGGCCGTCCTCGAACAGCAGGGTCACGTCATTGCTGAAGCGTTCTGTGTGGCGCTTCACGAAGACGTTTTCGCCGGTCTCCTCATTCGTCTCGATTTCCTCGGTGGTGGTGACGTTCTTTGTGGACCGCCAGCGCACGAGGTGGCGATCAGGCCCCTCTCCAAAGACCCCGTTTAGGAGCCCCGCAGTACACAAGAGGCCGACGTGTCCGGCGTGAAGAGGCGTCAACGGGCGTCCCCTGCTCACGGTTGGAGCCGGGAGGAAGAACTGCTGCACGGCTTGCTGATAGGCGTAGGAGCGCGGCAGCATGTCCTCGATTTTGTCCAGCGGCAATCCGGTATAGGTGAGGGTCGCTCCCGACGAGGATGGCACGGCATACGGGCGCTCATCACCAGCCAGCGTGGGCATGTCGAGATAGCCCTTGCAGTAGTTGAGAAGCGCCTGCCTGGAGTCGCGGACCGTTGAACCGGTCACGCGCTTTCGGGCGGCGAAGACCGCGATCTGCCCGAAGCGCTGCGATTCAGGATCAGCGAGCAGATACGGCCGGACATCGGTGAAGTGCGCTGACAGCACATCGACACACGTAATGAGGCGCTCGAACGGAATGACCAGCACGAGCACGCCGCCGATGCGCAACCAGCGGAAGGTGTGGCCGAGAAAGAGTTCTTCCATGCGCCGGTTCGAGAGACTGCCAATCTCTGAGTCGTATGGCGGATTGAGATAGAGCAGCGAGAATCGCTCGACCTTGCTGTGTGTATCGAAGGTGCTGCCATGAATCGTTGTGATGCCCGCGGCTGCAGCCGCCGCGGCGCGCGCGGCATCCAGTTCGATTCCATAGAGACGGCAGTTGCCGCCCCGGATGATCTGTTGCAGTGCGGCACCCGTGCCAACGCAAGGATCAATAACGCTGGCAGGCTCGGTGCCGAACTGGAGAAGGTTGCGGATCTTGTCGCCCTCGGCGGGCGGAAGCGGGTAGTAGCCGAGCTTGAGCCGGCCAGCCAGGCGCATGGATTTCCTCCAACTGTCTTGTAGTTTTGGTGTGATTTAAAGCATATTTTGGCCGGGAATAAAGCATATCTTGGCCGCCTTGCAGACATATATCTTGCATCGCATCTGTATGTGTGCGAATATGCACCTGTACACATGGCGAAAACGGAGACCACAG